>Ga0123342_1000026_pt1 | contig 133123 bp, 61 predicted proteins | sample Turbeawhitnodule_FD_89960 | JGI IMG/M metagenome (GOLD analysis project Ga0123342, IMG submission 89960) | Root nodule microbial communities of legume samples collected from Mexico - Turtle bean Mexico white nodule | ecosystem: Host-associated > Plants > Roots > Nodule | place: Mexico: Nepantla... | reverse complement strand
GCCTCGCTGTCGCTCGCTGTGGCCTCGCTGTCGCTCGCTGTGGCCTCGCTGTCGCTCGCTGTGGCCTCGCTGTCGCTCGCTGTGGCCTCGCTGTCGCTCGCTGTGGCCTCGCTGTCGCTCGCTCTGGCCTCGTCATCGCTCGCTGTGGCCTCGTCATCGCTCGCTGTGGCCTCGCCGTCGTCTAGCCATTGTCTTGCCATCGTTTTACTGTGCATCACGTCACATAGTCTCACATTTCCTTGCATCGTGTCGTCGTGTTCTACCTTCGTGTTTAGATAGGTGTTGTGGTTCTTGATCGCAATTGGGGTTGGTGATGGGTTTTGTGATTTTTGTTTGGGTTGAGTTTCATGAATTTTTTATTGGGTTGGGTTTCGTGATTTTAGTTTTGGATTGAGGTGAATCAAAAATAAGGAATGACAGATGGGGGTTTCGGGAATAAAGTAGACTTATTTGAGGTTTTTATTTTATTTTTTTTATCTGGAGTCTGGTGAAATGAAATTAAAATAAAATTGTTTTTTTATTGGTTGTGTTCAGCACATAAAGTTTGAAGATGTGTGGAATTGGTATCATGAATGTTTATATTTTTTTATTGAATTTTTATATGAAATAGACTGTTATGAGTCTACGAGTCGAGTTTACATACCTTGCATGAGTCTATATAGACTCTTGAGTCTAATAACCTTGGCCTTTAGTTAAGGTCAGTCAGAAGTATTAGGACTAAATTAGAATTTATCTATTTTTTCATGATTGATATTGAATTTACTTGTTATTGCATTGGTGTACGAGGTGGGGTAGCCTGTGATGCAGTTTGCTGTTACTATAGGTTTGTTTCATTGTTAACATCCGTATGAACCTTGTCTGAACTTTTTGTTTGCAGTGTTTTGGTTCACAGTAGTGGGGTGAATGGTGGACATTACTATGCTTACATTAGGCCAACACTATCAGATGAGTGGTACACTCTTTTTAATCTTTCACTTTTTTGTATATGTATTATAATGTTCATCTTAGTAATCATTGGTGCACTTGTTGATTGTCACGAAACAAGTAACGTGATGAAATTTATTACTATCAAGGATAATATTTGCCACTATGAAACAGGAAAATCAGAGTCATATGTATTAAAGAGTTTTTCTGTTGTGAATGTGTTTAATCTCACATGTAAATCTATTATTGATAATCATTTTAAACGTAATATGGATGATAATGAAGAATATCCGTAACTGTTGCCGTACATATTTCTCTAATCACTAAGATCAAACATATCTCTTTTACTTGTATTGACATCCTACAGTGCTAGTGATGCTATAACAGTAAACACCACTAGTTAATCTTTTCAACTCCCATTCAATTTCATTATTGTCAAATTTATTCTATTGTAATGTTATCGGGTTTGTTAAATCAAATTGATAGAACGTTTGGAGGTGTTGTAGATAATTCACTCGGTGTTGGATGTTAGTTAGGTAGTTAGTTAGTTGACAGTTAACTAGTAATGCCGTTATATGGTACACAACAGGGAGAAAATCTTTTGTGGCCTCTCTCCCCCCATCTCCTTTTTCTTCTCTGTTTGGTGAGTGTGTTCAGTATGTGTTTTGATAAGATAGGAGATACAAAGAGGATGTCTTGTATATTGTGATCAACGTATTTTAGGTGATATTGAGATTTATTATGGTTTTCTAAGATCATTTAGATGATTTGTTGGGTGTCAATAATCAATATTTTATTTTTCTTTAGACATGGTAGTATAAGAAGGCATTGATATTTGATTTCCATTTTTATTCATTCTTTGCTTCTTTTTCAATTATCTCTTGGTAATATTGGAATTGTCAGTCACAGTTGCAGATACATTTACAATTTAAATATGTTCTTTTACATTGATTGTTTTTTTTCTTCCAAAATCAAATTAAGATCACACAGTTTCAACATCTTCATAGTATAAAGCTGTGTAAAGCTGTCTTTGTACCTGTTTAGTTGGTAAAAGTTTTGTCAACTATGTTATGGATTTTGGATATAATGCTTGTGTTAAAGTGTCCGACTACACACTTTGATGTATTTATAAAATATTAGAGGAAAACATAACTTGCTTGTGTTGGGGATCAAACCTTAAAAAATACTCACTTCAGGTTTAAGTTTGACGATGAACGAGTAACCAAAGAAGGTGCAAAGAGGGCTTTAGAAGAACAGTATGGTGGCGAAGAGGAGGTAGTATTTTTTAATGCCTTTGTTGACTTGGTGTTTTTTTCTTTTCACATCATGCCAGTTTTTGTTGCTTCATTCTATTTTTTTTGTCAACAGTTACCTCATACTAATCCTGGGTTCAACAATTCTTCCTTTAAATTTACAAAATACTCAAATGCATATATGCTTGTCTATGTTCGAGAAAGTGACAAGGATAAAATAATTTGTAATGTGGATGAGAAGAACATTGCTGAACACCTTAGAGTAAGATGTTTGATTCATTGATGTTATATTTTTTTTGGGCTTCATTACATTTGTTACCTAAGTATTGTTATTTTGAAATTTTTGTCTCCGCTTATATCTGATAATCCCCTCACTATTTTAATTGGTCAATTTTGGTTCATCCATTAATTTGACATCTAATATTTAACAGAAATGTTGAAGTGGCTGTGCAGTAGAGTGCTGCAACAGCATGGATGTGCTGACTTGGTAGTGCAATAGTGTTGTCTCATGATATAAAAGTGATACAATGATGAATTATTCTCAAATTTGAAGGAATAATATTCTACTTTATTGTATCAATTATGAGGTCGTTAGAATGCAGGAATTTGCAGGTTATTTTAGGAAATATGGACAACTAATTCTTAGGAGACAAATCTCTTTGATTATGGGATTGTTTTTTGGAGTACATAAATCTAGTACTAATAGTGATATCTGACTGTGAGTCTGTGATAAAGAATGAATTTATAGCAAGGATAAATTGATAACTTCCTAAAACACACAATGAGCACCACGATTTTGACACTCCCCCTCCAGCTGGTGAGTAAGCGTTCTCCTTTCCCAGCTTTGACATAATTCTTTCAAAGTTAATGCAGTTCATCCGTTTGGTGAGTATGCCTGCTAGTTGACTCTTAGTGGATACACGGGGAACACATTAAGCTAGTGTCTAGCTATTCCTTAATAAAATGTCTGTCCATGTTTGATATGTTTAGTTCTATCATGTTGCACTAGGTTGTGGGTTATACTAATTGCAAATTTATTGTTACAATATATCCTCATAGGTTCATCACACTTTATCTTCAAGTCTTTCAGTGTAATCTTCAGCCATAGAAGTAAACATATTTCTTGGGCCATTGCTCGGAATTCTGCTTCAGCACTTGATCTAGCTACTGCACTCTGTTTTTTCTCTTCCAAGTCATTAGGTTTCCACCAAGGAAGGTGTAGTGTATCTAGTTGTTCATCTCCTATCACAATTGACCTCACAAAATCTATGTTTGTGTATGCTTCAAAACTTACATTCTTGTTTCGTTTGAATAAAATCCTTCTTCTTGGAGTCCCTTTTAAATATTGAACTCTTTTAAGAGTAGCTTGTAATTGTGCTTCCTTTGTTTGGTGCATAAATTGGCTGACTAGACTTGCAAAAAAGCAATGTCTGGCCTAGTGCAAGATAAATAAATAAGCTAACACGATCAAATTCAAGAGTCATTCTTGATATGAAGTTAACATCCAAGATCATTCAACAAACTGGGCAAGAGTGACAATATCCTTGCTATTTTCGTGCTTCAATTTTCATAATTGTTCAATTTAGTCCATAGACTTGTTAGGATTCCATAATATTTAGCAATAAAAATAGTGCCTTGTTTGGATCCAAAGATTTTACTTTATAATTCATAGGAAGTTGAAAAATCTTATGGAGTAATTATTTTCGAGATCTTCCCAAATTTCTTGGGCACTAGAGTAGAACATTTAGCTTTGATTGATGTCTGTAGTCATGTACCCCAAAACCATGTTATGACAAGAGTCATTATTGTCCCAAATGTGAAAATTAGGATTACTTGAGATATTTGTTTAAGCGTTCCTTGATACCTTCAATGTGCATTGGATGAATTGAGCCCATTGAAGGTAGTTTCAAATGCTATCTTTGAGCAAGTGTGGTGGAAGGTAGGCATTGCTTAATGGAGAAACTATAGTGGATGAGAAATTGGTTGCCATGCCAAAATTTTTTTTTTTTCCAAAACAAATTAGAAACCATCAAATAAGGAAAAGGAAATGTGAATAGTGCTCTTTCAAATGAGAGATATGCAAATCTAGATGGAAGATATAAACTGGGGCAATTTTGGGCCACCTCAATGCGACCCCTGTTGGAGATCTCATATCGACTAGAGAAAACATAGTATATATGTGGGTGCAAACCTTACCTTATGAGTCAATTTTGTAAGGTTGAGTTAGGTTTAAAATTCATTTCTTAATAATCCAACAAGGTCAAGGGAATAAATACTTGACTGAAAAGAAAAAAACCCATTTCATCTGTGTGCCTATGTTTTCTTTCAACGACACCATTTTGGTGATGAATGTGAGGACATGACAAATGATGAATAATGTCTATTTCTTTGAGTTAGGTAGTAAAGACATGGAATTCACCTCCCTACTTGGATTTTAAAGCTTTGATGCATATGTTAAATTGTAGCTCAACCATATTTTTAAATTGTTTAAAAATAGTTAAGGCATCCAATTTATTTTTAAGAAGATATATCGACAAATTTGAAGCTGAGGAGAGCAACAAATGGAAAACTATTAGAGCCCGTGAGGTTTGTATTTATTTATATATTACCTTTAGTTAATGTGAGATTTCCAACACACTCCCTCATGCTGAGGATTGGACATCTCGTGCATGAGACTAGATATTTGTGAGTTGTCTAATAGGTATCCGTAGCAAGTGATACGATAGACCTTAAATCTTGTTAGAATAGACTTTGATATTATAATAGAAAAGTGATACACTGATTTATTATGAAAAGGCTAAAAGATACAAAATGATTATGAGACAATTAACATAAGACTATACAGAGCTCAAACCCAAGTTAGAGTTGTAAGTTGTAACCGTCTAGCAAAACAGTTATTGTTAGGCAGAAGCAGGTACAACATGTTGAGAATGAGACAGGATTGCAGGTTTAAGCATACATTTGTAAGGTAGTTTTTACAGCTTAGTGTTTGTTAGCTTTTAGGATCCCCCTTTTATAGGAAATTTAGGGGAAAGGGCGAGTTTTTTTAAGAATTGGGTTTTGTAAGTGGAATAATCTAGTGGTTAGGAGACTGCTCCTTTGTATTCTTTTGTTGTATGACTGGTGAAATTAGAGGAAGTTCAGATTTTCTTTTCTTTGTTCTTCTATGAGGATAATACTTACTCCTAACAGTTACACTAACCAATAGTCTAAGAGAAACCACTTCTGCCATGAATGAACCAAAATTGGACTATTAATGAAGTGGGATGATCGGATTTGGTAAAAAGTATTTGAAGGGACCAAATTTCTGAAATACGATAATAGAGGGCAAAATTTAAGCCTAATTTGTAATCATATTTTGAATGTAAAAATACTCCCTTTAAAGGTTCAACTGTACATTTTAGATGAGATTAAGGAGAGAACAAGAAGAAAAAGATCTGAAGAGGAAGGAGAAGGCTGAGGCTCACTTGTACACCATCATAAAGGTTACAACTCTGTTGATTAATTCTCTGTTATTTTTGCCCTCTTTATTAAATGATTCATAAGATGATATTGAATAATAAGTTATTGATTCATTGGTCCCAGGTTGCTCGTGATGAAGATCTGCGTGAGCAGATTGGAAATGATATATTCTTTGATCTGGTGGATCATGATAGAGTTCGAAGTTTTCGTATTCAAAAACAAGTGCCTTTTGTCATTTTCAAGGTACGAACTATGGTTTTGTTTTGTATTATGCAATAAACTTGGTACATATGATTTATGTCTCTAGATTTAGGGTAGTGTTAGAATTACATACACGAGCACACACATATATTTTATGTGTACATATACATACACATATATATACGGAGATTGAGCTGTATGTAGTCATTTAATTTGAGTCTTATTTATTGTACTTATGATTCATTTTAAATTTATAAACAAGAGCCTCCACTGGGTAAATACACATAGAATTCATCACATTGCTTGTTTTATCTCAACATTTTGTTTCCTTTTTGCATCATTGAACCCTGTGACTAAAGTATCAGCCATTTGATATATGTTTATGTTACAATATTCTACAAAAGTTTAGGAGTGACATAATTATTTAATGTGTTTGCTCCACACTTGATTTTCACTAGATTCTTAAATATATCTCTTATAGTAGCAGAAACTGTATCAGGGAACAATCTTTTCTCAGATTTTTCATTGTGGAGCCAAAAGTATAACAATGGTAATATCATGCTGACACATTGCATAGGCGACACCTTTAATTTGTGATTAAAGTTTATCTAAATCAGGAATTGGTGTGTGTTTGTTTGTTCATCTTATTTTGCCACTTTGTTAGATTTAAATAGTTGTTATTTCTTACATGTTATGGCTGTTAATTCCGTTGTTTTAGTGTCATACAGCAACTGAATAAGTGCTTTTGTGAGGTAGCATCATGTCCTTTGTGTTTTTTTTCTCATCTATTTGAAATTCATGATTGTCCTATTTAGCTTCTGTTATACCACGAACTGATTATGATTTTGAATTTACTTTGAATCTTTCTGACAACAAATTTATCAGGAAGAAGTTGCCAAAGAATTTGGTATACCCATCCAGTATCAACGTTTTTGGTTGTGGGCAAAGCGCCAAAACAACACATACAGGCCAAATAGAGCACTGACACCTCAGGAAGAAGCACAATCAGTAAGTATAAAGGACTTCCAGTGTTGTTTTCATAAATAGCTGGTTGGCTGCCATGTTTCTATTTGCTTAATGTTAAGTATATTAACTTCATTTATAAGCTTAGTAATTTGTGAATTTGAAGACTGATCTCTCTGTTTTCTTAAATACTATGGATGCTTGTTTAGGATACTCCACATGTGTATCAACATGTCTAATGTTGGCAAACATGAAATGTAGATATATTTGTTGTGTCTGATAATATATAATAACAAAGACTCTTAGTTATTAATAAATAGTGTGCAATAGGTGTGGAGTGACCTTACATGGCTACGGGACTTATGTGTGTAATGTTTTTAAGCTCTGTTGGTAGCTTTCTTGGCAAGTTGTCAATATAACAACTCTTATCTTGGTGGGAAAAATTTCCTCTTTGCTCACTTGTTTTCTGAGTTACAGAATCCATTTGTTTGTTCAGTTTTTATATTTTTGTAATTTGGGTTGGTTTTGTTTCCAAAATAATTAGGGGTTTATGGTAGGATCCAAAGAACACCATGTGACTTCTATTTTGTTTCCAGCTACTGACCTAGCTCCCAACATCGATGTTGAAACAACCCTGACATTTTCTGTTCTCTGCCTCTCTAGCATAGATCTCTGTTCTTTACCTCACAACACACTTCTATTAGTCTCTCATCTGTTTGCATCCATTCCTTGTTGGTCTCTGTTTTATTTAATTTTATGCTACCCTTCTCTTTTTACTGTTGATGAAATTTGTGTATTTTCTTAACTTTACTGCTGTCTACCTTAGTCTTTGTGATGCGTTAAGGTATGTCATGTGGTCTACTCATCCAAAAAATCTAATGTATTCTGTTTTTATCTATTAATTTTATTTTTCCTATTTCATTCCCGTGTTCTTATACTATTAATTATGGAGATGTCCTTTATTTTTGACCATTTATCTATTAATCTCTTTTTTTTTATATCATTCCTTTTTATCTGATATCTATAATCTTTAGTGTAGAAGTCATTGCAGTATCTGCTATCCGAAAATAATGCTACTGTAATTGGCCACTCCATATTTTGGGGAGGGGGTGGTTGAAAAACTATTGAGTGTTATCTTATTTTAACTTTATTTTTTTAAATGATGGAGTTTTCAACTATAAATATAGAGATGTAGTATTATAAATGTACCCTATTTATCTTATGAGGAGTGCTAGTAATATACTTTCTAACACATTGAAAACTACAAAATCAGGAAAGGGACATTAAATGAGTACTGAAACCCACTAAAATTAGTGGTTTTTTCAATAAATTTTGGCCAATAGTGGAGGGTGTTTTCAAAAGAACGTGTTAGAGAGTTTGTTGCTAGCATTTCTCTTATTTTAAAGACATTTTTCTATTTTATGCAAGTTCCAACAAATAGTATTCTTTTTCTCAAAATTTCATTTGATTATGGCTTGATTATTGTGTGCGATAGCAAAAGGTGTTAAAACTGATTAATAAAAATTGAACTAAAGATAGTGAGAGTGGAAGTGCTATCTTTAATATTTTATGAATATTTTTCTCATAATGATTTGTTTGTTCTGTGGCATTGTAACTGTTGTAGGTTGGACTTTTGAGAGAAGTGTCCAATAAAGGAAATAATGCAGAGCTGAAGTTATTTTTGGAACTTGAAATGGGGAAGGTAATGTTTTTCTGAGAATTTAATCTTCCTGAGTAGTTTGGTGGTGACCACTAAATATTGTATGTTCTTCCATCCCCTTCTAAGTGAATCACAACTGACATGGATTTCTTACGTGCACCTTACACACACAATGAATCAGGATTTGCAGCCTATTCCTCCTCCCGAGAAGTCAAAAGAGAATCTCTTGCTTTTCTTTAAACTTTATGAACCTTCAAATGAAAAGCTTAGGTGCGTGTGCTTCATATTACTTATCAGAGGTGAATCTACATTGTATTAATTAAATGTTTCTTCCTTTCTTGGTTCAGGTATGTTGGGCGGCTCTTTGTGATGTTCAGTGCGAAGCCAGTAGATATATTGGTAAAACTAAATGAAATGGCTGGATATGCTCCTGATGAAGAAATAGACATGTTTGAGGTTAGTTAATGTGCATCTCATGCACAGTGATGTTCTATGATTGCAATATCAATGGAGTGCTATAATGTTTATGTTGACAACTGTATGTCTATTAGGAATTAGTTAGACAGATGGACTTTATTTTCTAGAAAATTGAATAATTAATAAGATTATTCTATTTTTATCTGATTTGGAATGATTAGGGTCAGAATCAGATTTTTGTGATTTGATTACTTTGGGGTCAAAATAAAATCTCTGATTTGAATTGATCCTTTTCATTTACTTTCCTTTCTACATTTATTAAGTAATTGGCCTATTTATGTTAATCTTTTATTCCTGAATAATACACAAGATTTATTCTTCCACTTTCTAGCTGTCCCTAAAATCACAATTTACGTTTTGTTGTGCCTGATCAGGAGATAAAATTTGAACCTAATGTCATGTGTGAACGTCTTGACAAGAAATCCACATTCCGTGAGAGTCAGGTATGCATCACGAGTGACATGTATTTTATATTTTTAATTCTGACTTCAGCCATTATTAGTGTTTTAAGTTTATAATAATAATAAATATTTCAACTCATAGCTGTGACTTTTCTTGTACTGTTGTAATTTAAGCAGCTTGAAGATGGTGATATTATTTGCTTCCAGAAGTCCCACAAAACTGAAAACGAAGAGCAATATCGCTATCCAGATGTTCCTTCTTTCTTGGAATATGTGCATAACCGTGTGGTATGAACTGTTTAAACTAGCATATAACTTCTTGTTGACTGCTATTTTATATTGTTGTGTCCTCAATTTCTGTACCTGCTATAAGAAGCAGGTATACTGCATCGATTGTTAAATATAAATTCTTATCCTTAGGTTCTCTGGTTTATTAATTTGCTTTAGAAAGTTAGTTTCTCATCTAAGTGGACATATTATTATTATTATTTTTATTTCCCTTTGTATATATAATTTAATCATCTGTGACTGTTCTCACTTGTTGTTTTGGGTCTTTTTCTGACTGTTCAAACTAAGGAATGGTGTTTGAAATATTCATAAAACCTGGAGCAGTAAGCCATAGATGTACTAATTTCATTCCCAACTAATTAAGGAAATATATTATGATACCCTAAGGATTTATTGCAATTAATCCTTGAGTGATAGCGAGGGAATGTGGAAACTAGTTCTAGAGGATAATATAAGTCATGATAAGATATTTTTTGGATTTTTCCACATATCAACAAATTGGTTAAATGGTTTTATTTGTCATTCCTCGTTTTATTTTATCAACTATGGAAAACATAAAAGGTGAACTTATTCGTAGTTTAATTTAATCATTTTTTTTTAATTCTATTTGCAAAAGTTAACAATCAATACTGAAGAGTCCTGTCGTTTGGAGATATGCAGGTTGTTCGCTTTAGGATTTTGGAAAAACCAAAGGAGGATGACTTTAGTCTTGAGCTGTTAGTTTATTCTCTCTTTCTCTCTCTATTGTATTTTTGAGTAAAGTATATTTGGTAGTTTAACTTTTCACTTTGACACTCCAGGTCAAAGCTTGACACCTATGACAATGTTGTTGAAGAAGTTGCTCAACATATTGGTTTGAATGATCCTTCTAAAATCAGACTCACATGTCATAACTGTTACTCCCAGCAACCTAAACCGCAGTCTATAAAGTACAGAGGAATAGAACATTTGTCGGACATGCTAATTCACTATAATCAGGTGTGTCATTTCACAGTGCAAAATTTTCGCAAAACATCCTGTTTCATTCTAAAATGGCTGTTTGGGTTTTGCTTAAGCTTCCAATTTGCTAAAATCATTTTCTTTTTTATTTTTGTTACTAGGCTTCTGATATTCTATACTATGAAGTATTGGATATCCCTTTGCCAGAATTGCAATGCCTAAAAACTCTTAAAATTGCTTTCCATCATGCTACCAAGGATGAAGTGAGTTCTGTTAGTTGTCACTTTCACTTTTTCCACAATCATTTGCCGTAAGTGTTATACTTCTAACTGATTTACACTTGTTCAGGTGGTGATTCATACTATTAGATTACCGAAGCATTGTATTGTGGCAGATGTAATTAATGATCTTAAATCGAAGGTATGATGGTAAATTCACATAATCAAAGTTGATAGATTTATTGAGGCACATGGATTATAGAAAGACCACACAGATTTGCAGGCAAATTGAAACATGCCTTTTGAGCTTGCCTGCCGAATTGTTTTTAGAATATATAGTTTACCAATGCTAATTTCACTGTGAAAGCAATTAAGTTTTAGAACTTTTTCATATGCCGTGGTTATAGTGTATGATTTGTGCACAAGTGGGCAACACATGTGCCAAAAATTGGAAGCCTAATGCTATAAATCTTTTACTGTGGGAAGGGTCTGACTCATTAAGTTGCATTAAGTGGCTTCTTTGTTCGGCTGCCTTACCTTGCATTTGGAATAGACTGAGTCCATGACTTGATCTTTTGACCTCTGGGTCACAGTGCCCAAGACTCACATCTGATTGCACATACTAGTTAATTAAAATTATTATACGGAAGGTAAGTAAATTTATAAGTTCTGTCTTCTCCCTATATAGAATATCAGAAGAACAGGGGAAAATACACAGTGGAAATTGTTGAAATTATGGTGTTATTGGTATTGAGGAAGAGGGAATTGAGAGAAGTGCGATGCTATTTAATATTCTATTTTGTAATCAAATGATTATAATGGGTTAATGTGTCTATAAAATCTAGAATATTAACCTGTATTTATTCTAATTGTTATAGCTCCTCATGTTTCCTTATTTTATTATGATTTGTTCTCCTGAGTAGTTTGAATTGTGATTAGTATAAATAAGTCTTTGTTTTAGGTTTTATAAACATCATCGACACGTTGAAGTAATTATATATCTCAGTTAAGATTTTTGATGCATAGATATGATGTGTATCTGACATGTTGGATACTGCAATCTAATTATTCTAAATGTTTAGGATATGATATGGTAACATTTGTTTTAGTATTTGGCCCTCTTAAATATGATCAAATGAACTGGGCTTTTACATGTTCCCTTGCATAGGAGCACACGTTCTTTGAATCCATTCCTTTAGTTGAATACACCCTATAATTTAGGGATGCAAGAATGGAGGTTTGGATCTTGGTAATTTGCAACTAAAATAGCCTGGCTTGTCTACTGAAATAGCAAAACATGTTACACTTGCAAATTGCAACTCTGGGAAATTTATTTCACAAGGAAATTCTGTCATACCATTACAATCTTTCAAAACATACTGAGTTATTGAATGGATTTTATTGAAAATCAAAAAATCGTTGGTCCTGCCAACTTCTTATTTATTAAATCCTTTTCATGACATTGTAGTTCTTGGATTAGTTTGAACCAATAGTGTAAAGTGTGTTTGAACATTGAAGAAATCATCTTTCAAGATTTGTCTTTTTATTGCTATTACACATTCTTGGGGACATACATAGTTGCTATCACTCTAATGTTTCAAGTTTTGTCTCTTTGTTTAATTAGGATTGTGACATGTTAATAGTATAAGGGTATGTTAGGAACCAATAATTGAAAAGAATGAAAAGATTTTTTTTAATAGAATAGAATAGGAGAGTGCTCCATGGGTTCATAAAAGATTTCTCCTTTCACATAGAGCTAGTGCTCAATCTACAAAATGAACATCCTTCCCCTCTCTATGCTTCTTTCCCTATTTATATCTACCTAACACCTTAAGTAACTAACTCATTCATATTCTAACTATCTGTTGGAAATTTCACATCAACTAGATATATGGTCAAGTTATAGTATATAAGTGGGTGCAAATCTCATCTTATAATTCGGTTTTGTAGGTTTGAGTTTGGTCTAAATTCCACTTTCTTAAGTTTGTATCAGAGTCATCTAGAGCTTATCCTAATCCAGTTTGTTGGCTCTCATGTTATTCATTATCATCTTCCCCCTATTCCCATGCTTGAGATGTCTAGTTCTTGACGTGAGAGCGTGTGTTGGAAAACCCACATCGACAAGAGATACGGGCAAGTTGTAGCATTAATTACCTATATTGGAAATCCCACATCGACTAGAGATAAGGTCAGTTCATAGTATAAAGGTCGGTGCAAACTTCACCTTACAAGCCGATTTTGTAAGGTTGAGTTAGACTTAAAGACCACTTCTTAAGATGGTATCAGACCCATCTAGAATCTATCCTAGCAAGAGTTTGTTAGGCCTATTGTGCCACTCGCTATTGGACCATCCTTAAATATATGGTTTGACGCACAAGTTTGCTGGTCTCGGCGTGAGGGGGGTGTGTTGGAGATCTCACATCAACTAGAGATAAAGTCAGTTCATAGTATATAAGTGGGTTGACTTAAGCTTAAAGTTCACTTTTTAATTTGCCTATTTTCCTTGTACAATTTAGGTAAATTTTTTCTATAAATAAGATGCATATAATCAATATCTTAAGCCCCTTTTTTATCATTTTTTAACCTCAAGTGCTTCAATTTCTATGGATCGATTGCTACTCACTGCACAGAATCACATGCCTCAAGTTTCCTTCTTAAAATTTGTGCAAAATCTATGATGTTGTAATTGACTAAGAACTTGTCTCAACTGCCCCAAATGTTCTTTCCATGATTTACTATAGATTTGCATCATAAAAAAAGGATTAAAAAACAATATGACTTGGATTGTATTTTGGTGCTAATGTCTTGTCTTCTATTCTATATATTGAAATCTGCCTTGTGGGAAATTTATGAATTGACTTTTTTTCTTGTCATACAGGTAGATTTATCACATCCAGATGCAGAACTTAGATTGCTTGAAGTTTTCTATCACAAGATCTATAAGGTGGGAAAATGTATAATTTTAATTTCATTTTTAGATACATTGATTTCGAGGTTTTGATAAACTTGTGAGTGCTTATCAATACATCAATATGAGCTAGCTATTGGTGGGGGAAGGGGGGTGCAAGGGCTCACGAAATCATATTAAGATCCCAATCACATTTCTAGATATTTTTTAAAATCGAAATAATTTAAATTGTTGGAGATTCGTAGAAAGCTGTACAAACTAACTATATTTATTCAAACTAACATCCCCTCAAACTCAAGGAAAAAATTTTTCACAAGAAAAATTCTTAACATTGAGTTTGCTTCGATAGAAAGTAGAACAAGCTGAAAATAAAGGCTAGGTCAGCACATCTGCCCATTGATCAAGAGCGGGAATATGGTAGATGTAGATTTGCTTGGCTATAACCTTCTCCTGCTCAAAGAAAACATGAATCTCCATGTGTTTAGTGTGATTATGAAATACCGTACTGTGAGCAATAGACACAACACTTTTATTGTCACCAAGAAGAATAGAAGTAGTAAAGGAAACTTGCAATTCAATGAGCAACATAGAAATGCATGTTAATTGAGTGGAAGTTTGAGCTAAACTTTTGTACTCTGCCTCGATACTAGAACAAGTAGTAACTTGTTGCTTTCAAGAACACCAATATATTAAATTTGGACCAAGGAAGATGGCTGCTATGGAAGTAGAACGTCTATCATCAATATGTGATGCCAAATCAGCATAACAAAAGGCTTTCAAGGACAAAGGTGTAGCAGGAGTTGCAGGTTGAAAATGCAATCCATGAAACAAAGTGCCTTTAACATACCGTAGTTTGCACTTTCCCATAACCCAATGAGAATCTAATGGTTTGGCCATAAACTGACAAACTTGGTTCACAGCAAAGCTAATTTCTGGTCTTGTGAGCGTGACATATTGCAAAGCACCTACCATCAACCCCAAACTTGGATAATTTGCAATTAGAAACCATAGGAGAAGAAATGGAAGGAGCCTCTACCTAATGTGTTTTGTTAAGTAAAGCGGGAATACTATTTGGTTGGCTGCAAAGCAGCAGGAGCTTCTACCTAGTCTGCATTGGGTGAGTGTTCACTAATGGTGCAGTGTTAGAAACAGAGACAAATTCAAAGGTGATGAGTGAGCTGTATTGGGAACAGAAACGGACTCAGAAGGTAGTGAGTTTGAGATGTTAGAGGGTGTAGTACTAGACTTCGGTGTAATAGAAGTATTTGGATAATTTTGAGGTGGTGTAAGGGTGGGACTTATACTTTTCCATTGGATGATAAGGGAATATACTAAGAACAGACACTCCTCAATTTTAAAATCAAGTTTATGAGGACGATAAGGTCTTAAGAAAGGAATGCAAGCACAACCGGTTTAGAGAAAATAAAAATCTGGATCTCTATTAAAGAGAACAAAATGAGGAATCACAATTTGAGAGAGGCTGTAGGAATCCTAATTATAAGATATACACCATGATGAGCTAAAAAATTAGTAAAAGGTCGATATTTACCACCCAAATCAGATTGAATATGTTTAATTTTTGAATTAAACTGTAATTTAACCATTGATTTGAATTTTTGAAAAATAGTCAATGTTTCAGCTTTAGACTTTATTGGAAAAATCCAAGTAAACCTTGAATAAGCATAAATTAAAGACATAATATTTGTGTCCTGCAGGAGAGGTAAGATGAGTAGCAAAGATCAGTGAAAATTAGTTCTAAGGGAGAATAGGAAAATTTAGAGATATGAGAAGGCAATTTATGTGATTTGCCAATGCAACAAGATAAGCAAGAATAAGGGTCAAATTTATTGGATGGAGAAATTTTACAATGCATCATTACAATTTCATTAAATGACTGTTTGGATGACCAAGTCTATTGTGCCACATGCAAACATTGTTATGTACAGAAGACAAATTGACATTGTGCCTTATTTGTATAAACTTTAACACTACTAAACAAAGAGCTAGATGTGGCTGAACGACTTAGAGGTTTATAAAATGACTGCAACTGAGGGGAATGATTTTGAAGTTAGAGATTATTAAAGGAATAAAGCCATTTAAACCAAACTTAGCAAGACACTTATCAGAATGAAATTCAACGAAAACAGAATTATCTTTAGCAAATTGACTAGCACTTAGCAAGTTTTTAGTAATAGAAGGAACATGTAAGAAATTGTTTAGGTGAAGAGTGATGTGAATCATGAGGTGACACAAAAGAAGAGAAACCAACACCATAAATACTTAAATCTTCACCATTGCCCATGAAAATATTATTTGGACTGTCAAAATGAAGTTTTTGATATTTCATGGTTCACGAGTCACTTGAAAGATTGCACCAAAATTTGGTATCCATGACTTATTGCCATTTCCTTTAGAATTTGACTTCATGAACATTGCACTTGGTTGAGCTTTGTTTCCAGGCTTGTTATTAGGATTCACCCAAGTATTTGAAGTTTTGTATGAGCTAGTGGAATAAGGAATGTAATTTTGTGTAAAAGGATCAATGAAGTACAGGGACTTGTGAGGTTGATAAGAAATTTGAGACAAATCTAACACTACGAGATGCCACCACTAAACTTTGTCTCCTTGACACAGCGATCAAGATGTGTTTCATGATATAGAATAGCTTCAATTTCAGCAATTGATGACATATGCCTTTTACTTTTAATAACCGAAACCACTAGTGCATAATTGGAAGGGAGTCCTTTAAGAATTGAATTAACATACTCTTCATGTTGAACTACAACGCCAACACGGGCAAGTTCATCAACATAATTATTAATCTTGAGAAGATACTCTTCTGTTGTTTTAGAATCAAGACAAAGTGCTTGCATCATAGTACGACTCTGTCATGCACGAAATCTTGTTTGAAGACTAAAATATTAAAGAATTTTCTCCTAAACCTCATATGTGATTGGAGCAAAGCAAGCGAGAAAGAACAAACTTAGAAGGAGTTGACTGAAGCCAAATAAGTAATGTTTGGTCCTAAACTTCCATGCCATATATTTGGGATTAACATTATCAAGAGTGCAATTCTTTTCAGTGTGATAACGGGGTAGAACCACGGGATTTACAACAAATCATTGTAGCTTGTGTGATTTGATTACCGATGACAAAAAGGTGACAAAGATGAACTCTAGGTTTGAAGAAGATGGATTGTTGAAAAAATTGCTCTAGATACCATCTTAGAGAACAAAAAAAAACAAGAACAAATTGAACTTTTATTATTTAATCACATAGAATAAGATGACTACAAACTTACAACAAGAGCTATTGTTAAAAATAGTTGATGGCCCTATAAACTTACAACTGTACAAACTAACTTTATTTATTTGTACTTGGAGAGATTGCAGTTCGATTTTGTGATGTGAAGTTAGGCTTAAAATCCACTTTCTAAGATGATAACAATGCCTAACCTATCAAGGTTTGTTAGGTCCTATTGTGTCACCTATTATCAGATTACTATCGGATCCCCTACAAAATATCTAGTCGCACGCTCGAGATGTCCAGTCTCAGCATGAGGTGTGTTGGAAACTCCATATTCCAACTTGTAGTATATTAGTGGATGTAAATTTCATATTACAAGCCGATTTTGTTAGGTTAAAAGTTCACTTTCTAAGATAAATGTCAAACATAAGTTAAAGTGCATTGTATTAGACAATAAATTCTGATATTTACATGGGAATAGAAATGTGGAAAAGCATGGTAAAATTGAAAGGGGGGTCAATCATGTTGTACTTGGGCACCCGATAATATGCAAGGCTCTATTTGGTTTATTAGTCTTCACCTTGTCCTAAAAATCAAATCTTTCAAAAAAGATGTTTTTTGCTTTTTCAGTATACATTCATTACAATCCTGCACGCCATGGTCTGGCAATTCCCTCATGTCTATTATAATGAGTTTTAATAACTAGGTCATGCAATTTATTTTCTCTTTGTTTTCTATATCTGTGAAATATAAGTTAATAATGACTATGTCTATTAAACTACCTGAAAATGGATTGAAACATAGTTATAAAATATGAACTGTACTGGAGTTCTTCTTATACCCTGATGCACCACAAGTTTAATCAAGACTTCAAATCCATACCAGTGCAAGGTTGGGGCTTGAGAATCCATGGGCAGATGACCATTAAACTGAAGACAATGTAATTTATAATCAAATGACTAAGGATTGAGGTAGTTTAATATTGAATAATAGACTGAAATAATGAAGCGACATGTAGAGTTCCTCGTATCTGTTGAGAATGCATCTGTCACAAAGGATGTGCTATGTTGGAGAGTTCCAATTGTTAATTTACAAGTTTTCACCATTTTAGTCTTTCCCTTTTGTTTTTGTTGTCATTCTCTTGGCCAAAATTATTAACTTTTCTTGATTAGAAAATTTCTGAATTTTTTACAGTTTAATTCATAATCTTGTGACCTACCTTTTCAGATTTTCCATATCAACGAAAGGATTGAGAATATTAATGATCAATATTGGACTCTTCGAGCAGAGGAGGTACAGTCTTGTAAAAAAATGTTTAATATTTTAGATATGTTGTTGACAATTAGTATTTTGTTAGCCCTTCAGTTATCTCCATGTATGTTTGGAATAAGTGCACGTTCAATTCTGAATGAGTAGTAATGGGGATTACTGTTACAACAGAATAGCAAGAAACAGTGATGGGCAAGATTGAGACATGATTATATTTTTTTTAGAACAATGCAGGAAGGAAAGATTATATTCTGTTATAACAGAATATTTAAGTTTGAATGAGTAGGAATTGGGATTATCGTTACAACAGATTATTGAGAAGAAAAGGGAGTTTGTTATTGGAGGTACGTTAAATGTAGCAGGGAAGGCTAAGGGAACATTGGGGTATTGAGTTGGAAAGGAGGTTGCTGTACCTTGGAATGCTGTTTTTCAATTGGTTTTTGTTTCTTTTATATTCTGTTACCTATTCATTGAATCGATCTACTTTCTTTCATTCATTCTTCACTAAATAGGTGGAAGGGGATTTTTCTATAATAAATTCAGTTCGATTCCAGTTTCTAGTTCCTACCATTCTTATTGCTTGGTTCCTAACATTTGAATACAGATGTTGAAATGACAAACCCCACTCATTGTGCTTGTAAAAAAGCCTTGTAAAAACCCCACTCAAAAACACATTTTAGCATTTGGCCTAAGGGCCTTACCAATCTCATAAAATCAACATGTATGGTGAAGATCGCTCAAGCTGGACAAACACTACTTATGCCCTAGCTCAGATGTAGCATGTCAATCCCCTAAAAGTCAACATCCTGATTGTTGCACACCATGATTCTTTATTCAACCTTTCTGTTAGCTCTTTTATATATACTTTCTTCTGAGACATTAATAACCAACTTTGATTAAACACTATTAAGGAAAGATAGAGTTGACCACTGGTAAGGTGACTTTACAACAATCCTTCATTCAACTTTATATATTATAATAAGATATAGATATTTCTGAGGTTGAAAGTGGTGGAAATGGGTTAGGACAAGCAAGCCTTTCCTTGACTGGACCTTGCAACGCTTAAGCCTGACCTATCATACTGTTCTTCTTAAAAGCTTTATTTGTTCGATCAGCCTTCTTAAAGGCTTATTTGATATTAAGCTTTTATGCATATTGTCTGGATGTGTGGCCATACAAGAGAGGTTGGTTTTGATTAAGGAAAATATGACAAAAACCTGATGAATTTAGTTGGATATGTACAAAGAAGACTTGTTTGCATGAGTTTAACTCTAGTGACAGGAAATATCACAGAATTTCCAATCCCATGACAGATTTGTGGAAAACAGACAGGTTTTATAATGGGTAATCAGCTCAGCTAGAATTTGAACAGTTGAAGGCTACCATCTCAGACCTTTCAATTTTGGCAGTTCCTAAATTTCCTCACCATTTGTCTTCGATGTTATTTTCTGTCTTTATATGGGCTATGCCTTTTCTCCTAGCACATTATTCTTAATTTTACAAGTTAAGTTGCATTTTCAATTTCCTTTTGCTTTAGATTCCGGAGGAAGAGAAAAACCTTGGCCCTCATCATCGGTTGATCCATGTCTATCATTTCTTAAAAGACACTAATCAAAATCAGGTGCTTTGCCCCCAAATTTTCTAATATAAAATTCTTTTTGTAAATTACTGCCCTTAAATTTTCTAACATTTTTGTTTTCCTATGTGTTGGTATGGTTTGAAAATAACAGCAAGTTCAGAACTTTGGACATCCTTTTTTCTTAGTGATCCATGAGGGTGAGACATTAGCAGAAGTCAAATTGCGAATACAGAGCAAGTTGCAAGTTCCAGACGAGGAGTTTTCAAAGGTAAATATTGCTAACGTGATTGAATTATGTGCGCTTGCTTTTACCATGTGTTTAAATAGGGAATTTTAAAATTTCAAGGACATTAAAATACACTGAATAACTTTTCATTTTTCAAATGTTTTGTTTAGAAAAGACAATTCAAATTTAGATAGAGTATTTCATTTATTACCATACAGAAAATTTTATTTTAATATTAAACAATATCTAAAAATTCAAAAAAATCAGTTGGTATGTTTTTTTGGCGATGTTGGTCAAGGTTGTTTTCTTCTGCTAAAGTTTGTTAAAACTTTTCAGCTGAAGTAGACAGGTTTTTCTTGATTTTCATTGGTCAAGGTTATTTTCAACTAATGCCAACTACAATTCTTTCGGCCGACATTAGTCAAAATTATATTTTTGAAATTGTTGGTCAAGATTATTTTTTGACCAACTTTTTAGTTGATGTCTGGTGAAAAATACCCTTGGCAAACATTGGTAAAAAAATCCTAATCATGAGTGATAGAAAGTTTCGATAGTCGACTTTAGGAAACTAATTATCAACTTTGATTTGAAAATAAAAATCTTAACGATGTTGACAAAATTCAGTCCTTTTTAACTAAAATCTTTAGGTTGGAAAGATTTTAGGTTCTCTACAATGATTAATGTATTTCTTCTTTCTTCCTTTCAGTGGAGATTTGCATTTTTGTCATTTGGTCGTCCTGAGTACCTTCAAGATTCAGATATTGTTTCCACTCGGTTTCAGGTCTGCCAATCTTCTGTCCACTGTTATTATTACCTTTTGGTTTTGTGGCTGTCCATGGAATCCATAAAAAATGCTCTTTTTGTGCAAAATTAAGTTATTTTATTTATTTTTATTGTTCAGAGAAGGGATATATATGGTGCGTGGGAGCAGTACCTCGGACTGGAACACACTGACAATACTCCTAAAAGATCCAATGCAGCCAATCAGGTATAATATTATCATGAACCTAGCTCTTTATTTTTCTTCTAGGAATGGGAGTTGGTGGGTTTGTGCTCCTTATCATGAAATGGGTATACGTGGTCAATGATGGGTAAATAGAGAGGAAATTTGTTACAATTATAGAAATTTGAATTTTAAAATTTAAATAAAAGGCATGGACTTGATAAGAAAAAAGGCATCATATTTTACTTTCCTCCAACCATTCCATGATAGACTTTTCCACCGAACAATCTGCCCCCAAATGTTAACAGCAAAAGTAGATATAGATGGTTGTAATGTCACTGGAATTAATTCTATTGCTGGTTTCAGAAGCCTAATGTGATTATTTATTAATTTTACAGAATCGTCACCCATACGAGAAGCCAGTAACAATTCATGTTTAGAAACATGTTTCATCATCACAAGTCAATTTTGTATGTCAGCTGCACTTGAAAAATGGTCTGAAGCTAACAAGGAACGTGGAGAAGCTATCAATCTTCTTCAGGGTAGTCTGCTGAAACTAAATTTTTTTTAGCTGAGGTTTAGCCTCCAATAGGGATTTAAACTCGTCTTGAGCAAACAAATCTTTGGTTGTTAAGAGGTTGGATTTAATGTTCCCTTTCCATTTTGGTACATAACATTTTGGGGCTGGGTTTTGTATAAAAGGTATAGGAAGGAATATAGTTATAGTTAACTCTTTTCTTTGGCCCACTGCACTGCACCATTGTGGGATTTTTATTTCCTTCACTTAGTGAGGCTTCCAGAGGATGGGGAAATGTCTAATGCTTCTGCAGTGGCTAACATGTAAATTTTCCCTTGTGCCTTTCTTCACCTTGGTACTTCTTTGTGTTAAAGGTAAAAATTACTTTTCTTATGCATCATTCAATTACCTCTCTCATCAAATCTTCAATCTCACCTTCTCCTTAGCAGAGCTGTATATTCATATAATTTAGGCAAAATATTACAATCCTCAACAGAAAATAGGTCATTGTTTCCTGTGTTATAAACTTTGTTTACAATAGGGAGTTGCAAATTTTGGATCTAACATCAGAATATAAAACGTAATAAAAACAAATTTTTGAAATATTCAACCTATACGGGAATATCACCATTTTAAGTTTGAGTTTTACTATTAAATATATTTTATAATTTTAATTTAAAAACTATCAGACTGATAGGAAAAAAAAAAATAGGTAAGATAAACTTAATAGATATTTTAATAATTTTGCTTTCTTCCCAGTTTCTCCTTCTATTCTGTTGCTGTTATTTATTCTGTTCATGCAGCTCCTTCCACTAATTTTTCGTTTTTAATTTTGAAGCTCATCTTTTATTTCTCGAGACTTTTTTTTAGTTTTGATATTCTTTTTCTCTTTCTCTCTGATCTCTCTCTCTCATTTTCTTTTGAGTGTTGCCCCTTTTCTGTTCTCCTTATCTTTTTGGGCAAATTTCCTTCAGCCAACCTTTTTTACCCTGCACCCGCACTTACAAATTTCTGAAAATGTCCTTAATTTCGGAAATGAAATCCTGAATAAGAAGTAATACATTCTGGAAAAATAGATCCAGAGATTATTGTGTTCTGAAAATAAAAAGTTTGGAATATAATTCAAAAATTAAGAAATCCAGGGTATACAACGATAAATGCTCTCACGGTGGTATGGAGCTTCTGGAGAAAACAATTTGTGAGGTGCAGAAAACAATTTGTGGGATGAAAGAAGCATACACCCAAAAAATAACAAAATGGAATAACTACTTCCATTGCAAAATCACATTATTTTTCTCAAAATAATTTGCTCTTAAATTTTAGTGAGGGTCATCAAATAAAAGAATGACGTGTCCATATTCAAAGTGTTTATAAAATTATTTACAGTTCATTTTGCAAAATTTAAATTTGGTTTTTTGGTAGATGTGAACTTAGTCTTTGTTAACTGGAACAATTTTATTGACAAATAAATAAAACAAATTTTACATTAATCACAAGTACATTATAAATTTGTTAATTTTTATCATAACTATCTTAAAAACACATACTAAACAATTATTTATAATTAGATGAAAGTATAAAACTACAAACATTAGTTAATTCACCGAGTGGTTTAAGATTAGAACCTTCAAAATTCCATATGAAGAAGAAAATGACCACTTTTATGTGCTTAATATTTCAAAACAATTAGAAGAAAAATTAAAATAAGTTATATATACAGTGATTTTTAGTCTCTAAATAGTAAAACTTTAGATGAATGATGATCTAAGAGAAAAATGTACACATAGAAGTAAGAAAAGTAAGATGATATTTATAGTGATACATTGTAACCTAGCAATTGTTAGTCAGGGAGCCACAAGTGCAGGATGAGTTATGTAGTGGGAAATGCATGGTGGTTGTTGCTCTTTCAGTCTCTCACAGCACTGTGGTGATGGTGGGGTTGAGGTGGTGAAGGCATTGGCACTTGGATGCCACCACTGCTGCTTCAACCACAAAACCACTAAGCATCATGGACAAAATCACACATGGTAATGGATTCTTCATTTTCAAACAACACTCAAGTACAATTTTCTGAGATTTAGAGAGGGCAAAAGCTTTAACCTCTTCATTAGAAGATTATCTCAGTTACTAATTTCGTATTCAAATCCCAAACATACATAATAATTATTATTATTTGAAGATACAATAAATAGGCAAAGATGTCAAGTATGTATTCATTTATACACTTATTACCACATTCTTTAGTAAAAAAATTACACATGATTGTCTTACCAAACTTCCACATACAAGCCAATGTTAACATTATTATTACTTAATGTTGTTTTTTTTATGATAAGAGACAAAAAAAGTGTAACTAGAAAATTAAATTAGAGACTAAGACCTGTCAAAATTTTAATTAAAGTTAAAAGTGTATACATTATTATATGTATAATTCTTTTAAAGAGCATTAAAATATTAAACTTTATAAGTTAATTACAAAATATTTAACCACGGATAATTGTGCAATTATCAATTCAATATTGTGTGTAAAAGCTACTAATGGCTTAAGAAATTGTGCTATAGTTGGTGATTGTGAAGGATTTGAGGAGGTGATGGTGAAGGATTTGAGAAGCCATTTCTTTCTGCACCATATCAATTCTTACTTACACCATATATTTTTTTTAATTTCTAAAATTACCCTTATTCTGGATTTAAAAATCCAGAACAGAAATATAATTAAAAAAAATATAAGATAAAAATTTCCAGAATTCAAAAATGTGTTCAAAATATTCAAATCCGGAATTGAATATAAAGAAGCATTATCTGTCATATAAAAAAAAGTCTGAAAATAGCAAGTGAAGATAATATTGATTATTTGATTGACGAAAAAAAATAACACTTATTTTACTTTTTATTCAACTCTCCATTTCTCTTTTTACTTCTTCATTCATCTCTGCCAAAGAACCCTAAAAGAGTTAATAAATGTGACTATAAATTCAATTGACCCTATAACAGCAACATTCCACCAGATACCTCTTTAATATATTCTCGTAATTACAAAAATCCATATAAATTTGGACACAAACAAAATAGGTGCAGAGAAAAAAGGCCAACCTAAATCCCCTTGCATAACATAAATCTTGAACCTTCAAAGAGAAAAGGAGGAATACAAAAAACAAAAAAATCTGAATGTTGGCCATCAACACTACAATTTTAATGCCTCCCTGAACTTAATACTGAAGCTATTTTCTAAACCCTTTTTACCAACAGATGGAAGATTTCCTTTCTGCATCATTGCCACAAATTCATTGTAATCTATGCGTCCATCCTGCATGTCACAAAAAAATACCTTACATTAATCATCACTATCTACATTCATTCTATATAACCACATTCTGGCTAAAGGGTGTTCAGTTCTTTAGCAAAACATCTGCATCATGAGTGTGGTGGATCAAAGTACAAACTTACAACTGGAACATCTCTATCATGATGTCCAAAATAATTAGAAACAGATATGAATTCATTGATTTCATGCCTCCTTCATTTCTTTTTTCAGATATAAGATTCATTGTCAGCTGCAATAAATCTACTATACATGCAAGACTTTTGGGTTTGTAGGAAAAGTTTTTGCATAGAAATGATAATTAGATTGCATCAAACCCAACAAAAGTTATTAGTGTTTCTTTTTCCTTTTTATAATATTAATTCCATCATGCCAAAAAAGGTTAGTAGAGTTTCTTATACTTTTTGTAGAATATTAATGATCTTTATATTTTTTTAAATACTCAAAACTCTGGTCTGTGTATAAGAGGAAAAAAGTGTTAGCTTTGGGAACTTAGAAAATTACTGATTTTAAAAGCTGGAGGCTAAAACTAAAATTTGGAAAATTTTCAGGAACTGAAAACATCATTAACCCTTTTTTTTGTAATATTGGTGTTCCTTTTGATCAAAGGGAAGTATTGAGCTGAAGAAATTAGAGGGGTTGGCTAGAAATGATACCAAAGACAAGTAGTTCATCATTTGTTATAGAGTGACAAGGATGGAAGAAGAACCAATAGAATTGTAAATAACTTACATTATCTTCATCAATTTCCTTGATTATCTCCTCCAAACGAACATCTTTTATGCCAAACTCATCACAAGCCTGTTGAAGTTCTTCCTGAGTTATATAGCCACTTCCATCTTTATCAAAGTAAGAAAAGGCTGCAAATAGATTGTCTTCTCTTTCAATTTTGTTGCGGTGTAATGTTGCAGCAAGGAATTCGCCATAATCAATTGTCCCACTGTTATCAATATCAGCCTGCAATTTCAAGGCAGAGGGTAATAAGTTATTGCTTATAGTTAGCCTATTAAACAAAATACATCATTACTATGAATATTTGATAAAGAGAGTTAATCATAATGCTTCATCATCCAATTTTTATTCAATTTTTTTCTTTGTATTTTATATCAGCTACCTGGTATATTTATGGTAAAAACTAAGGCCAATTTAGTTACAAAAGGCTTAACCAATGCAAAAGATATTCATTTCTCATTTATTTTGTGCACCATAATCTATGTAATGCCCCTTATTTCTTTTAACTTTATAAAATAAGCTTAAAAACACTTACCGCTTGCATTAGATCATAAATTTCAGACTCATTAAGATTAGCACCCACTCTTTTCAAACCAGCTTTAAGTTCTTCAAAGGTGATTTGACCACTGTTGTCTGCATCTATCATCTTGAACATCTCTTTTAAGCCAGCAATTTCTTCTTCAGATAAGCTCTCAGCAATAATCTGAAAAGAAAAGAAAAAAAGCAAACGATGGTTAAATGAAAAGGTGCACATTGTAGCATCTCATTTTCATCTTATGGTCAGAAATTCATAATTAAAGACTTCCAATCCAACACATAGTGTAAGTATCTCCATTGTCAATGTTATCTATAAGTCCAAATCACATTAACACGTGTCAATTTGATGTATCTGTAAGTCCAAATCACATAACACGTGACTTTCAGGCTTCCACATCCAGAGACTTACTATAAGAGCCATTTTCTTGAGCTTGTTCATTGCAGAAAATTGCTTCAAGCGACTTAATACAGCAGAATCAAGTGGCTTGTCAGGAGCTACACCATCAACTTGAATCCAAGGATGACCTACAGGCAATTAAACATATGTAAGCAAGAAAATTTGAGTTTGGAATGCCATATTTCAAATTTGGTAATGGTGATTGTAAAATTTATGTCCAAATTAACTGGCTTGGATGCTCCTATAGCATAGAAAAGATTAATCCACCTAGCACAGAAGAACTATTATACTTCCTCTAATACAAAGGAGAAGTAACATCAATCTTGTGATACAAAAAGAGGATACAACCCATACACAAGCATCAAATGTTGCAGACACATTATTTTAGAACTAAAATAGTACCAATAATATAATGTTTCTATCCGCATTCGTTCAAATGTCTGCAAGTATTAGGATGTAGAATAAGGGAATTGGGAAATTACTAATTAGAAGGATATCGTGGATCAGGTCAATCATATCTATGAATGGGAGGATATTGGGATAAAGAGAGGGATGTTCATTTTTGTTGATTTAGCATTAGCTCTTTGTGAAGGAGAAACCCTTGCAGGAGAGAGTGCCCTCATATTTCTTGTTCTTTCATTCATAGATATGATTGACCTAACATTATGAATTATGAATTAGTAAAATTATACTTACATAATACTTGATGCGCAGTCAACCTCCTTCTAGGGTCACGAACAAGCATTTTTCGTACTAAATCTTTCGCACTTTCAGAAATGTTAGGCCAGGGGTCAGAAGAAAAATCAAGATCACCACGTAGAACCTGTTCAAATATTCCTTGTTCGTTTTCTGCACAACCAAACGAGCCATGCAAAGAAGGAGGAGAAATTTAGTAATCAGACAAAAATAGTGCATAAGCGTATAAGAAAGGAGATCATAATTACAGTGTCCAAATAAATCCAAAAGATCTCACCAGCCCAAAATGGAGGTACTCCGCTCAAAAGAATGTAAAGGATAACACCAGCACTCCACACATCTGCCTCAGGACCATAACGCTTTCGCAAAACTTCAGGGGCAACATAGTATGGGCTGCCCACCACATCAGAAAAGATATCACCTGGAAGTGAAATATCATCGGTTTTTCTCCATGGAATCAAATTACTTCTTCAACTTGTTCAAAGCTTCAGTTAAAATAATAAACAGGCTCACGATTCATATAATTCTAGAAACCTGATTGAATATCTACATCTATACACATGTGTGGAATTAGTCTGATAACAACGAACTGAACAGAGGTAGAAAAATTGTATGATAGATTGAAAACAAAACTATTACAGAAGTGAACCCCCTGTAATCCCAGATCAGAAGTCAGAGAAACAATTTCTCTACCTAATCACAAACAACCCAAACTACTATGAAAAATAAAAACACTGATCATAGACCATTAAATCCTATTTAAATTGTCATGAATAAAATATCAATGCAAGCTCACACTAACCCGTCAATTAGGAATCCAATTCAGTATTTTTGCTAGGTATTAGAAAGGAATTGGAATGAAATATATCATTCATATAGATAGACAACAGAAAATGATGTTCAACTAACAAACTTGAATTTAGAAAAATCAGAGTATATTCTCAGCTGATGTATACGTATGTACTTATGTGTATATGTATGTATGTAGAGACCCATTGACAAGGACATGGATTTATGTATATCCCTAGGCCACAAATTGAACTTTAAGGTGATTAACTTCATTCGTAGGCCCAACTTTAACAGCATAGACCCATTGACAACCAAGAGTCTTTTTTCCAGGAGGATAAGGGACAAGCTCTCATTGTCACTGTTTGCAAGAGCCTGCATTTTATCAATCATGGCTTGTTGTCATCTAGGATGATCAAGTTCCTTATGAATAGTTTTGGGAACAATAGTAGTGGATAAGGAGAAAACAAAAGATGAGTATGATGGAGATAAATAGTGATGACTCAAAAAGTAATGAATAGGATAAGGCTTACGAATAGAGCAATAGGTCAATCTGAGGTGGAGTCTTGAGAAGATGAAAGATCCATGGTATGGGATATCGATAAAGGAGGTTATGAATCATGAGAGGCATCAGGCAATGGAGAAGAAGCTTGGTGTGTCCTGCCTGTGGTGATTTGTAAGTAGGGGTGGTGGGACAACATCAATTGAACGATGAGGATTGGATAGAGGTTGATTTCCATTTGAATTGGAGTCAGAAGGAGTTGGATGATACAGGGAACCGAAGGATGGGATGGGGAGAACCTATTGAATGGAAACAGTAGTTTCCATAGAAGACAAGATAAAAAGGGTGTCCTCCTCAAGGAAAGTGACATCAGTAGATGTATAATTCAATTGTGTGGTTTATCTGGCCAGAATTAACTCCTCTCGCTAAAAATGCTATACATACATACATATATGATTTGCTTAATACGTGTTTGTGATATTTGCTGTTCAAATGATTTTGTAGTCATAATAATACACTAAAAATAAATGAGGAAACAATTGGAAAATTAACAGCTCATCAGATCTAACACTAATTGCAGTTATTAAGAATGGAGTAAATATAGGATTGATATCCCTTGTGTAAAATACACACATAGGGGTGTTTATTTATAGATGAAAATAATAAAAGAATCAATAACATAATAATAGAATAATATAAACTATGCGCTACGCCCATTACATTCAACAGCAGTATACACAAGACACCTTAGATTGGTATAAACAAAATTGCAATATGGAAGGTAAAATACTAAAAGTTAAAGAAACACATATCCCAAATTTAGACAAGATAGCATATACATAGACTATTATGATGTTTTTCTCCAAAGAATTCATAGCACGTTTGCATGTAATACATAAATTTTCAAAAATCTAAGAAGGATATTACGTTGTAGCAATGAATTTAGGATATAGTAGACAGAGAAGTATCTAAACTTCAAAGATTTGAAAAGGCAAAGCTTTGAAAAGGCCAACAAAAATTATCGAGCCCTTTTAAGACTAAAAAGTCTGTATGACAAATGAAGTTAACAAGTTCATGCACAAGCAACAGCAACACATTGCATATAGGCAAATGCCAAGCACCTTAAAATATTAATTCAGTTTTATGAAAAATTGGATGCAAAAAATATTCACAAATAAAGAAATTTAAAACAATCAAAAAGCCTGCATATCAAATTCAGAGTCCAATGATATCTCCATCCCACTCCTGCTCCAGTCCTGTCTGAGTGTATGTGCTCATATAAAAATTTATCCATTTTGGACTTCAAAAGGTATGTTTTCTTTTTCTCAATTTGACGTCTCAACTTTTTAGCTAAATAAATTAAGTCTTTAAATGTTACAATTCATTAGAACCTAATCATATTTCAGTCCATCTCAATCTGACTGTTAGTAAGTATACAATCCATACTCTTTCAGATCTTACACCATGCAGGTTCACAGAAAGACTAAAATGACATAAACTAAACTTGTATCAACCATACTGACTTCTGATAAAATAAATGTTTTATTGAAATAAAACATTTATTGCCCTTTATGTTTTTTATACAATAAACGTTTTCCTTCTTAGTAAAACCGTTTTACTTTTAGTTGCTTAAAATCAACCTTAAAGACCAACATTAACAAAACAAAACCATTTATTAAATCACAATATAAGCAATACCATCTGAAAATACCTGGCTTAAAGAAGACAGACAATCCAAAGTCAATAGTTTTTAGAAGTGAATCTTCTAGCTGATTGACGAAGAGAAAATTCTCAGGTTTAAGGTCTCTGTGCATCACACCAAGAGAATGGCAAGCTTCCACAACCCCCACTATAGTTCTGGTAAGTTCAGCTGCCTGTCTTTCAGTATAATGTCCACGCTGAATAATCCTATCAAAAAGCTCTCCACCTGCACACAATTCCATCACAACATGAACAGCCACAGCATCCTCATATGCACCTTTGATGGATATAACATTAGGATGCCCAGCCAAGTGGTGCATTATCTGAATTTCTCTTCTCACATCCTCAACATCATCATCTGTGACAAGCTTCCTCTTTGCAATAGATTTGCAGGCATACTCATTTCCTGTTGCCTTCTCCACACACAAGAAAGTTGTCCCAAACTGACCCTGTCCAAGTTTTCTCCCAAGAGTGAAGAACTCCTTGAAATTATCAGTCTCTCTTTGCAACACAGAGTCAACTCGAAGCCCTGCACTAGAAACTCTCTTCACAGAACCATGTTTCTTGTGCTTCTTCTTCTCTTGTCCCTGTGCTGGTTCTGTTTCTGATTTTGCCTCTTGTTTGGCTTCAGGTTTCGGCATAGTTATCTGCTCGGGAGGTTTATTTTGGACAGGCAAAGGCGATTCGGGCACACTAGTTGCTTCCTCTTTTACAGATTCTCTATTAGACACTGATTCATCGGGCAATTGAGACCGCCAAATTGCTGCAGAAACTGATTGAAACAAACCATTTTTTGAAATGCTAGGACCAGTACATGTGTTCCCCATATTGCTTCACACTGAAAAAATTTGTGCTACAGCTAATAAATATCCAACTTTCATCACTCGGATCTAAAAACCTACATCATCTGTAAACACAAGACACAAGATCTGAATATGAGCTTCAATTCCTTTTAAGTGAGCATCAAAGTCAAACCCCAAGTACTGAACCAAAATTTTGTTACAATAATCATCAAATCCAAAGATTCATCCTCATCCAACAAAAATGAGAGTTAGCTTGGACCGGAAAACAGATAGAAAATCTTTTCACTTTTCAGACAACATTAAAAAATTTAATAGATAGTGATTGATATTAACAATAAAAGTCTCACGAAAAAAAGGGGGAAAGCCATCAAACTACAAAAAAAAATAGCAAAATGCAATGAATAGTTTGAACAGTTGAACACCCAAGTTGGTGAAAAGAACAAAGAATCGAACTTTATACAACTTCAAGGACACCCTTTTGAAAGAAAGAAAATTTGGACTCAAAAGAGCACAAATCAGAAACTATAAAAACCGTAAATGAAGGTAAACAAAATAGAGGTCAAGGGTGGCTAGAAGAGAGAGAGAGAGAAGTTGAAGAATGAAGCATAAAGAAAGAGTAAGAGAATAGACAAAGCTTGAGTTTACCTGGTCAGTTGAGGACGATGAATGCCGAAGACAGTTTGGTAGATATACATACATACGACTCTTCTGGTTTGTTTCCTTCTTCTGTTGTACCTCTTGGACCATGTTACACTCCTTCCTGAATTTCCTTTATCTATTTCTAATTTCTCATCTCATTAAATTCATATTTAATTTACTAAAATATAAATTAATTACTTTTATATAATTATTTTGAAAATATATTACATTCAAATTTCGTGATCATTTTAATAAATTGTTTTTTTATAAAATTAAATAAATTTTACTAACAGCACAAAATTAAATATTGTTTATTATATTTGAATCTAGACTGAATCCAACTTTTTCTTCGATCACTTTTTTAATGGGAAAGAGATATATTAAACTGAGAATGAATCTCCGGCAGATACACTTTTTCTTATTATTTGTTATTACAGAAGAAATGCGAAGATAATGGAATTTTCTGTCTTTTCTACTTTTTTAACATTTATATTATAAAATGTTATATAGCGAGAGATGTGAAATGCGAAGTGTTAATTTTTTAAAAAAATACCAATCTAATTTTAATTTTTTTATAAATTTACTTATATTTATAAAATTTAAATTTAATTGAAATAAACAAGATAAAAAGTATATAAGATTTAAATTTGTATTGTTAGGGGTCGTACGACCAAGATCATGTCTTGGATTTGACCATTACACTTACTGACACAGCATAATCAATTACTTTTAAGTAAAATTAATGAAACTAATTAAAAGTAATTCACTTCTAAATATAACTCAAACTCTCTAACTTGGTCCAATAGGAAAGATTCACCACAATCAATAAATAGGCACAAAATTCAGAAATCAGATATGTCATTATACAATACTTAGAATATCAATACTAAATATGACTTGAAGGTCAGGGTGTCTTTTACAGGAACCATCCGAGTTTGGGATATGTGAAGACCGAGGAGTAGATAAGTACAAAAGAGGAAAGAACTTGTTTGGAAAAGAATGAAAGTGTAAATCGACTCTAAAGAGAGAGCGAAGTTCTAATAGTTTTTTTAATCCCAAATTCTCGAGAACAAAACTAAATTAAAATAGTTGGTTTTTCAAGATGTGAGAGTTATAATTAGAAAATAGAAAATTCTCAAGTTACCAAAATTACAATTTAGCTAATAATAATGTATTTATAAATGCTTAAATTATACTTTTTTTTTTTTTTGGTGCATTATTTATGCCATTAGAATTATCAATAAAATTACAATGTTTATTGTTAAAAGGGAATCGAATACAAGTTCTGTGAATATTTATATATAAAATAAAAAATTTAATCACTCTACCAACAACGAAGTTGGTAATTACATTGCTACTGTTTGTATCAATTAATATGTGATTAAATTTTATATATAAAATCGTTAAGATAATATTGATATTTTAGTGATGGAATTAATAAAATTTATTAAAAGTTGTGTTTTATAATATATATAAGATGTTTGGATGAATGTGAAAGCGAGTGAAACGCGTTTTGGCCTCAAAGAAGGAATACGCTAATTCCGGGTTTAACGTTTCTGATGAATGGGAAAGCGAGTGAAACGCGTTTTGGTCTTGAAGAAGGAATACGCTAATTCCGGGTTTAACGTTTCTGATGGAAGAATGATGATAAATTAACAACCAACTAATTTTATATAACTAACTACACTTTTTATTAAATGATTTAATTTATATTTTAATTTCGTACTTTATTATTGAAAGAAGCTGTGAAATAGTTATTTACTGGAAAAGATTATTGTCAAAATATTCTTTTTCTTAATTGAATTTGCCTTTTATTTACTTTTCATACCATTTATTTATAAATAAATTTAAGGTTAATTATGTTTTGGGCATAAAACTATTAAAAACTTTGTAGAAAAAAATTGTATTAATTCAGTCCTTATAAACATATTTTTGTACACTCTATTAGACAAAAATATGTTTTAGTTAACTACTCAAATCATATATCAATAATATTTAAATTAACATCTAATTAAATACATTATCAACTTTAAAATTTAAATTAAGTGATATCTAATTAAATATCAATTACAAACTAATTTATAATTTTTATTTTATTAATAATATAAACTATTGATTGTAATTTATAATTTTTATTTTATTAATAATATAAACTATTATAGATAGTCTTTACAAAAATATTTAATTTAATGAATATTGTGATTAATTATTTTTTGTTTTTTTTTAAGTTGTTTTTATTTATTTATTTTTTAATAAAATTTTAAATTTTTTTTTCATGTGGTTACACACTATTCACAACTCTTCACCCCTATTCTACTAATTTTTTTTCACTCGTCGTTCTTAAAGCACATTGTTAATTGGTTTCTACCCATTATTTAGATTTTTTTCAAAAATAACAATAAATAGAAGTACTTAATGTTACCTTTGAATTATTAAATATTTAAAATTATGTTTGAATTATTAAATACTTAAAACTATTTTTTAATTATTTAATATTTAAAATTACTAATTATTTTAGTAATGTTTAGTATTAAGATTTTAATTTAAAAAGGCATGCATTAGTATAAATTGAATAACTTTATCTAAGAAAATTAAAATATAAAATATTTGAATTACTTTAAACAGATAAAATCTATAAAAGGTAAAGAATACTCAATTGCAAGTATCTATTTGAATTTATATATAAATTCATTTTTAGTTCCTATAATTTTTTGCAAATGTGTAACTCCTATAATTTTCAGTTTTTCAAAATTAAGTAATTTTAGTGTATTGCTAGAGTTGTTTGTCATAATAATTGGTGGTCCATTGCTAAAATTTATTGACAAACCTTCCAATAAAAATGTTAGGTTGACATTTATACACAAATATATATATATATATATATATGTATTAGTTTCGATCAGTAATTGCATGAACATATCGATAAAAGGTTATACAATTATTTTTTTATAAAGACTAAATTTAGATATAAAATAAAAGTGAATTTTAAATGTTTATTTATTGAATGGCTAAGATTTCCAGTTATTTCTTTTACGAGGATGGAATAATTATTCTCCTGGCTTAAAACTTCTTGTATGGTCCCTCTCCCATCATTTGGCTACCATTCATCACATGCACATCTTCTAACAATTTCTTGCATTTGGAAATATTTTGTTAGTTTTTATTTAATTTAAAACTTTTTTACTTTGTAAACTGTGTTTGGATTGACGAAGAAATTTGAGGGTAGAAGAGGAAGTGAATTTTTGAATATTAGAGATGATCTTTGAAGATACGTGAGATTTTCTGAAGTGAGGGATAATAAAGTGGATTTATGGAGATAGTTTATTGAAATTTGTGAGTGATGTGATAAAAGAAAAATTTAGAAATTAACTAAAAATTTAGAATGTAAATTTATAAATTTATCTTTGTTATTAAAAATATTTGAATAATGAATTGTGATAATTTTTGTGTGTAGGTTTAAATTAATTAAATTTTATTAATATATAATATCCATAATTACTTGTATTTTTTAATAAAAATTAAAAATTATAATAAAAATAATTTTGTGTTAGATTGAAATAAATTTATTAAATATATTAAAAATTATAAAAATAATATTTATTATTATATGTGTTATTTTATATAATTATATATTTGTTGATATTATAATTTCATTTTATTATTTTCATTATTTATACTTCTTTGTTTTTTTAATAGTATAATTAAGTATTTTTTAAATTATTAAATAAATTCATGTAATATTTAATTTTGTATATTTTAATAAAATGTATGTACAAGAATATTTGGGTAAAATGCAATAATTTTAGATGAAATTAATGGAAATATGTTTAAATAGATTGAACTAACACTTTCACCCTCTCCTCGTCGAAACTTTCACCCTCTCCCTTATTTTTATGTATGATTACATTGACTTATTATTAATTTTTTTTAGGATCATATTCCCTAAATCATATTTTTTATATTACCAATGTCAAAAAACAAGGAACAAAAAAAAGAAAAAAAAAATCTTATAGATCTTGCTAAAAGAAAAAAAAAAGGATAAAAAAAATATTGCACGTTTGTACCAACATGAGTGCAAGCTGGCATAGTTTAGAATGATAACTTTGAAACACTAGTAAGTATAGACAATAAATAAAGAAGGTTTGAATGAACTTTCTGGGAACAACATCAAAATTAATTTTAATATATTTAATTGTTCATAAAAGATAGGATTATTATTGGTAACATGCATCATTGATTTGTTATCGTAATATAAAAAATAGGAATAAAATAATCAACATAAAAAATTGTCAAAATAAAATTATTTATCACATTGTTTGAGACATGGTTTTTTTTTTATGTGATTACACTCGATATTTCAATTTAACTGAGATATCAAACTTTATATTAATATTTAACATGATAATTTTTATAAATAAATAAATAAAATTATTTGAGCCATGACATTAGATTCATTAATGGGTGTAATTTTGAATCAGCAAATTGGTTGGGGGAGAAATTTCACCTGTAATTAGTTATACCTAACTTATATGATCTAATTAAATTTGAGTCTTTTATCCTCTATTTTTTTAAAAATACTTTTTCAAATCTTAACATTGAATTGAAGTTATATTTTCATTAGTTTATTTGAATTTTTAATTATTGAATTTTATTTATTAAATGTATTTTTGTGAGATAAATTATAAAAAGATCTTAACTATTTGAAATTAGATTTTGAACACACACAAGAACGCTATCATCTATATTTTATTTTATTTTAAATTGAGCTTAAGTTTTAAAAAAATAAAAATACAAATTAAATTTCATAAGGATGAGTGAATATCTAATTAGCTTTTCATTCATCAAATAAATAAATAAACTGTGAATGTTCTGTTTTTCTTTTAAGACAGGTTTATTTTAATTGAATTGTGTATTGGATGTTCAAAATATTTTAATTTTAAATAATCTAAATATTCTTCATTCATTTTTTACAACTTAATTCTCTAATTATTTAACTTACTTATTTCGTTTTAAAAATTTATAGTGATAAATTCTAAATGCATTATTTAAATTACTTAAATCTCCTCTATTTTTTTTTATAATTTATCTTTCCTTAGTTTGTCTCACAATCTTCTCTTATTTAGTTTAACCTATTTTTTATTTAGTACTTTTTAGTTTGTTTTTAAAAAAAGTTAACTTTGTCTTGGAGTTTTCCATTTCTTGACATCTTGATTTGAAAATAAAATTGTTATATCTTCCACTTTAAATATAAATTTTTGATAGGCTGATCAAAACTTTATCAAGAACTAACTGAAAAGGAATCATAGGAAAGGGTGCATAATTTTTTAAGAGTAAATAACCTTTTAAAAGTGATATACAAATTAATTAAGTCCAAACACTTACTAAGTGGTGAAGTCTATTTATTTTACTTCTGTCAGATTTTTTTTATATTCTTTTTGCAAATATGAGTTCAGATAATTTTGATAAAAAATTGTTACAAGAAGAGAAAAGGTAGAAAGAAAAATTTATGACTACAAAATACTTGAACATAAAAAACATAAGTATAAAATACATCAAATTCAAGGATTAAAATTAGCTTCACTATATGTTTCGAAATGTGAAGATTCTGGACATGCTTTTTATCAATAACATCAAATTCAAGGATTAAAAATAGTTCCACTATATATTCCATAAACATACTTCTAATCATAAACATACTTATAGATTTATATATTCTGAATGTGAAGATCATAAACATACTTCTAATCATAAACATACTTATAGATTTAGATGCAAACATAATATGTCAAATGCAGAGTTATAAGTTCTAAATATATAGTTACAATTATCCATTGAGTCCTTTTATAAGAAATTTTATGAATATAAGATGCATCTAGCGAAGCACCAAATGAACGTGTCAAAAGATACAAGTGTTACAAGACCATATGTGTCTTAAAGAAACGATGGACCAAGATCAAAAAGCAAGACAAATAGATTAAGTACAATTTACAACTACTAACACATGAAGTATCATTATGTAGAATATTTTAATAACCATTAAGTTTAATAATAATGCTTCTCAAGGAAGACTTTGACATATCATACCAATTATCAATATGTTGTATGCTTAACATGGTACGATCAATTGAATAAAAACTCAACAGAGATAAGAGTGAGACTCGCATATCTCTTTGATATACAACAGTGAAATAGCTCGACATAAAGTCACAATTTTTTTATAAATTTCTAACACAAAATCTTCTAAAATATGCTAACTACAACAACCCTTTCAAAACATCTACACAAATAAGTTTTCCCATGCAAAAAAAGTTTAATGATCAAAGTTATATCAAAAGATCTTTACATTTCAGTGCTTAGTTTATGATTCTCTTACTATAGGATTTAGAGAGAACTAGTTTTGTATATCCTTCACTAATGTGAAGATAATTCTCTAACGTAAGAAACGTATGTTTCATATCTTCTTTGTTGATAGTGAACATTGTAATTTGAATAACTTATTGTATAGCTTAAAGTGACTTTGTATAGTTAGACCAGAGAGGCGTGTACTTAGTACTTATGTTAGGGGAAGATTAGCACATATCGTATAAGTGACCGTAATAATAGTTGTAGTCATTCAAGATTAGTAGAATCTTTTGTAATTTGTAAGGAAGAATTGAACATAGTCCAAGCCTGGAGTGAACCAAAAGAAAAAAAAAGAGTAATAGTTGAATTATCTATTACATAGTGCATTAGCTCTTTTTTGTCTCTTAAATGAATTACAAAAGTCTTGTGAAAGAATTTGATAAGTTATTAGACATAAATGTTTTGGATATTATTTATAGAATCCCTATTACAACTGTGCTTCAACCTTGAGAAAATCCTTGTAAGGATGATAATGGACAATACAAATTGGAAGCTCTTCTAAGCTAAAAAAGAATGTGATGAATAAAATTGAACTTGGCTACGAGTATAAAGAAAAACAACAAATTTTTAAAAATAAATAAAAATTTAGAAAACCATTCAACACATCCTTTATAACTTGTTTTTTTTTTATGGCGAAGCAACATTGTTAAGAAAAGTTATAAAAACATTATTTTATGATAATTCATTAAAAAACAATTTAAAATGTTGTCTATTCAATATTTTACTAAGTCTTTGACTAGTTTAATTCTTAATATCATTTACAAAGTGATATCTCTTAAGAATCATTTAAGAGACTATTAATTGTATATTTGAAGATGTGATTGTATCTTTGCGTGTTATAATTGTAATATGAACATTTATAAATAGTAAAAACAATTATTCTAAAGTTGAGTGGTTGATAAGATATATAAAATTAAGAATATTTAAACTAGTTTAAAAGATATTTTTGTGATATTTCTATCCTCTTAGTTTATCTTTCTTGTTTAATTAAATTAAGAAACCCTAATCTATCGTTAAACATATGAAAAAAAATTATAATTTTTCTGATAATAGTAAGAGAAAAATTTCAAAGAATTCAACTTTACTTTGCTAGTGTTCTAAGCTATCCTTAACAAATTTTAAATATTATCAACAAAATAGTGTTTATTCAATAAATAATTTTCTTTTTTCTTTTAATATTCTCTTATTTTTGATTAAACACAAAGAATACGAATAATAAAAAAAAACTATAATGATGATTTTAATTTTTTTATAATTTTATTAATAAATAAAAAATATATAAGCAAATCATGAGTAAAAATAAACAACACACTATTTTTATCATAGCAACTGATGATGTCTAGTCAGTCTAACCCAATTGATTTGATTTCATACCCAACCTAACTGATTTTTATTCTTTTAAACAAAGTAATTTTAACAAATTATATGTGTAATTATATCTTGTTGTTGGAATAAATATTTTTTGAACAACTTATTATTTAAAAATTAGCAATAAACCACATATTAAATAAATAAGAAGTTTTATAAACATTAAAATTTAAAAAAATTTATTTAAGATGAAAACAATATGTAAAAAAAAAACTTGGGAAACAACTATACTCATCATTTATAATATTAATGTATCAAACTAACAATTATTTTAATGTATATAAAAAACATATGAAAACACAGTAGAAATTAAATTTATATTAAATATTAGAATGGTAAAGAAAATAATTAAGGTTAATATAAAATATAATATTTGAGGAAGAAAAAGTTATTTTAGGGAAAGTAAAAATACAAAAAGTAGTGAGAGATTCTTTTCCGTTCTCATCGGATATCCGTTGCCCTATTTCGTTTTCCTTTTACAATTATTTATTTATTTATTTATTTTCTCTTCTATTTTCCTTTATTTCATTTTATTTGTTTTTTGTTTTTTATTTTTATTTTCTCTCTCTTCTCTTTCTATCTCTGCGATTAAAACCCTAATTTTGCTCAATCTTAACTTCTTCTCTATCGAATTCGAACCTCTCTCTTTCTCTCTCATGGCGCCGGCGCGTGAAGAGAACCCTTACGAAGGCGGCGGCGGCGGCGGCGGGGGGTTTGGCAAGTTCCGTAAACGACCGTTACGAAAAACTCAAACGACGCCGTACGATCGTCCACCGACAGCGCTGCGAAACCCTAACCGAAACAACGGTTGGTTCTCAAAGCTTGTCGATCCCGCGCAGAGGCTCATCGCTTCCAGCGCTCACAAACTCTTCGGCTCGGTTTTCCGCAAACGCCTTCCAGCACCACCAGGACCAGCAGCAGCACCACAAGGTTTCTCTCTCTCTCTCTCTGAACAAATTATCAATTAATTTAAATTGATACTTTATAATTTAGGTTTTTCTTTTGCATGTTGTATTTTTATTTTTTTCTTGAGAATATAATCACTTTCGGCATTGTTAGTGCTGATAATTAATAATGTCAACATGTTTAAATTTTAAAGCATTTAAGGCGGGATTTGGATAATTATTGTGTGCACATTTCTCAACTGATTGAGTTTTAGTTCATGGGGTTTTAATTGTCTGAAAGCTGTAGAATTTTGCATTGCGTTATGTTTATAAACGTTTGAGAAATTTTTCTGTTGTGTGATACTGTGTATTCTGTTACTAAATTGTAAAACTTGTGTTATATAATTAGAGGGTGCTGTAATTTGATGTGATGTAAATGCGTTTTTAAATTTAGCTTGGTGTTTTGAGGATGTGGGTGAAAAGGATAGAATGAAACTGGGTGTGTCTAACGTATGGAGACGAAGGAAACTCTCTTGTTCACTTAGAATGCTGGGATGGAGCACAAGGTCGGGATTTTGTTTATTGACTTTACAGGGAATGGTTGTTTCTTAGTGACAAGTGCATGTGGGGGTTTGGGAACTGGATTCTGCATCCCTGAACCGATTCGGTTTTTGGGTTGGTTGTAGATTCAGTCTGTCTCTCAGCGGTTTCCATCATATGTGTTGTAATTAATTTGTAAACAATATCTATAAGAATGAAAGAAAGAAATCGAGGGAAGACAAGAAAAAAGGAAAGAAGAGAAACGAGTGAGAAATAAGTGGAAGATGAGTTTGTTTGGTTGAAGTGAAAATAGAGTGGAAAGAGAGAAGAAATGAATGGGAATGTAAAGGTGTATGTATGTGTTTTTGATTTGAAAGAAAAGAAAGAAGAAAGAAAAAATTAAGTTATTAGTATTAATAATTATTATTATTAGCATTTATTATTTTATTATCAGTATTATTTTTATAATTAATTATTAATATTCACGATTCTTTTTAATGTTATATTTATTATTTTAGTATTATTAAAAATATATTATTTTTACTGTAATAAAATAATAAGTAAATTAATAGTAAAGGAAAAAGTTTTTGCAAAGGAAGAGAGGGAGGTTGGTGTTCTTCTGCACAGTAGGCAAAGTGGACGGGATGGGTGATGTTCAATAATGTAGGGAAGGGGTTGGATCAATATAAGATACAGGGAGAAATGCAGCTGGCTGAACAGAGTATATCTAATTTCAAAGCTGAGAGTAGGAAAGTGTAAATGAGAAATGGAAACCACTGCTATAATATTTCTCGGGGCTTGCTGCTTTCCCTATTTTTTTAAGTACAAGTGTGGTAGATTGTGGGGTATTCTGCGGAAAGGTAACTTGTTAGTTGTAACTTTTATGTGAATTTTCATTTTTTTTCAATTTCCTTTTTATTTTGTTTGCTGTTCTCTGATATTTGAGTGAGAAATATGATTCATGTTTTTATTTATGGTATGTATATTTTGGCGCAGAAGTAGTACAGGAAGTGAGGGACCATCACCAGGAAACAGCTCTCATTGTAAGTAGGCATGCTTTACATATCTTATTTGTGTTTGCTTCTCCTTACGAATAGTATTTTGGGTGTTGATGAGCATGCATTTCCATTGTACCACTAGTAATACTTTGGCTATTTCATTATTAAATTACAGAATAAAATTATGCAGTTATGAAGGTTGACTTTACTTTTATCTCTTGATAGTTAATAAACTAAAATTTGTTTTTGTTGACAAATCATTATTGAAAGCTCTGAAACTCTTCAATGATTATTTTCTCTCTTTCAAAGGAATAATTTAAATGCCTAATATGCCAAGATGGATAGTTTTCACTTGAAATTCAAAACATGTTCAATTGATTTTGTTGAAGAACTTCACTCCTTGTTTGTTAAATTAATTGGGGTGCCTACCCAAGTTCATATCATAGCACTGCCCCAAAGAACCGATGTCATGACAATTTTCTCTCAATGACATTTCACTTAGCAGCAGTTTCTGAGAAACCAACAATTAACTCTGTTATTAATTGATAAGTTGTACCCATGCACTTGGGGAATCTACCCTCAAAACACTTGAATACTCCATGAGCATCTCATACTACTTGATGTGGGACTTGGCACCCCATAATACCCAAGTTGCTATGATTGCTTCTATTATTTTGATTCTTGTTTTTTATGCCAAGTTTATTGATATCATTTTCTGTAATTATTGTTGTGGTTATCATTTTGTTTTTCTGTTTGAGGAACAGGTTGGAAATGAATCCTCTGGCAAGCAAAAAGTAGTAGGTGAAAGTAGTGTCAAAATTAACTGTTCTGATGGAGATGGATTAACTGAACTTGAAAAAATGCTAAAGCAAAAAACTTTTACCAGGTATTTTTCTATGACGTGCATGACTGTCTGTTACCACTGATTCTGGTATTGGGTTGATTGGTCTGTGTTTGGTAGTTTGCTTCCAACATATAACTTTGTATCTTTGTGATGTGGATTGTTGGTACAATCCTTTGGTTCTTAATAGAGCCAATGTTGCCCCTTGATCCATGTAGTTGAGCCCACGTCATTCATAGTTTGCACAGTGCATGGTGGCTATTAGTGTAATTTACACTTCGTGCATAATTTATTGAATTTATGAAGTTCTTGTTTTGAAACATGCACTTTGCATCTTCTGTTGTCCATTGCAAATTCGTGTCATTCTGTAGTCTCACACAACATTCCTTTTAATACAAGTCTGCATGTAATAAGTTTGTATTATTCCACAGATCCGAGATAGAGCATTTGACTGAACTTATGCGCTCAAGAACTGTTGGTTCATCTGTTGGGGAAGAAAGGAAGAACACAGAAGTGATTCCATCAGATCCAGTTTTACCTCATGCACAAAGGGAAGAATACCTCAAAACTCCAGCACTAGAAAATGTGATGGATCTTGTTTCAACCCCATATGTTGCGAAGGTTCTTCAACTCTATGATCTTTTGCTTCATACTTATCTTTCATATATATGTTTCCTTGTTCCCTTGTATTTGTAAAATTATTAATTACCTGTTTTAATTCATCTGTCTATAGGTTTCTGTTGATGATGTTGCTTCCCCTGCGGAGCTTGCCAAGGCTTACATGGGTAGCAGGTCTTCAAAGTTATCACCATCAATGTTAGGCATCCGAAGTTCTCCCAGGGAGGATCCAACTCTACTGAGAAGTCAAAATTTTTCTCAAAAATCTCCTATTATGTCAATTGTGCCAAGGGCTACTACCCTTACTAGGGTTCATGAAAATGGTTTTGTGACCCCACGATCTCGTGGCAGATCAGCAATATATAATATGGCTCGAACACCTTATTCTAGAGTTCATCCAGGCTCTGTGCCCAAGGTTTTTCCCATTTACTGAATGATATTTTTTATCATTATATCTCTGGTGTTGAAATTAATGTGGTTTCTCTTACAGGGTGCCAGGGTTGATGTCGAAGGTGAGCCATCATCTTCAGCTCATCATGTAATTGATCATCATATGCTTTCTGGATCTAAACAAGGGGTACTGATACTTATGATTGCTAGTCCTATCATTTTTAGTTTATGTGTTTAAGATCTCTAAAGGATATTTTACTGGGTTTTTCCTCTTTTCCCCTCCCTTTTTTTGCAGCTATTAAAACGTAGAAGTTCTGTATTAGATAATGATATAGGATCTTTTGGTCCTATACGCCGGATCCGTCACAAGTCTAATCTTCTATCTTCTAATAGATTGTCCTTATCTCATTTGGGAAACCCTATATCTATAGATAGGAGTGGAGTTGGTACTGATGCTGCTCAGCAACCTTCGTCTTCCACGCAGAAGCCTAATCTGCTGGGTGAAGCTAGGCATACACATTCAAAATTGTCTGCAGAGACTGTAGATGACACGATGCCTAGTACAAGCACTCCTCCTTTACCCTCAAAATCTAGTGAGATGGCTACAAAAATACTGCAGCAGCTTGATAAGTTGGTTTCTCCTAAAGAAAAATCCCCAACAAAGTTGTCTTCATCCATGCTACGAGGGCAGGCTCTTCGAAGTATTGAGACAGTAGATTCATCAAAATTCCTGGATAACATACTGGATAAACAATTGGATGACACACTTAAAAATATGTCTTCTGGTGCTCCAAGGTTAAAATCTAAGATAGATGAAACCGAGAATGGTTCATCAAAACTGGTTGCTCCTACTGATGCAGTGATTCCTGTTGATGCAAATGCTACAGTCCCAAGAAAGCAAGATATTTCTATTTTAAAATCTGGAGATTCCTCTGGAAAAAAAACAGGGTATTATCCTCCACAAAAAAAGAGGGCATTCCATATGAGTGCACCTGAGGTTTGTGATTTTCTTTATTAATTTCTTTGTAATGATTTTTTTTTTTTAAAACTTTTGTTAATTTAATGCAATTTCAGGTTAATTATTTTGTATATCTCAATGGAAAGAGCTGGTACTATTAATCTTGTTGATATTCATTTGTTTTTTTCTTCCCCCAAATAGTGATTTCTAAAGCAGTTGTTAGGAAGTTTTCTTAGATATTTTGTTTGACAAACTAAACTGAATGACTTTTCTAAATGAAAAAGTGCGATTAATATGTCATCATGATTATTCACTGTTGTTCTTTTTACTCTATCTCTTGTAAAGGATTATCTGGAGCTGGATGATGAGGCCAATCCTAATGGAGCTGTGTCTCCTTTCTCTACTTCGAGGAAAGAAACAACAGTCTCCACTGCTTTGGCTGATAAAACTGCCTCTTCTATTGAAACAGCTGTACTGGAGAAGTCCCCGGTTTCATCTGTGCTTGTGCCATCCAAATTTTTTACAATAGATGGTAAACCTCAAGTTAGAACAGCTGATGGGTCTATTGTTGAAGAGAAGGTTGATGTATCGACCTTTATAACTCCATCTGTCTCTGATCCTATGTTTAAGCCAACTACAGGTGCAATTACAACAGCTTCTAACACAAGTTTAGGCTCTAACAAGTCTACACCTAATGGATCAGTTGCTAATTCTCCCCTGTTTAACTTTGGGAATAATGGTGTTCCATCAACTGAGCGGACAGCTGGTGTTGCTTCATCAAAGGACACTACTAAGCCTAGTCCACTATTTGGTTTGGAGAAGGTTGCTTCACCAAAAGAGCCAGGTACTGAGGCTCCTTTGGTTAATTCTGGCTTCAACAAAATTGTTGACAAGGTTCCCCATGTGCCATTTACTTTCTCCTCATCTGGTGGTGAATCTACTGTGTTTAAATTTGGCTCTTCTGACTCAAATCCAAGAAGCTTGATCAGGTTAGTGTATGTAATTTTGACTTGCATTTAAATCTCAATTGATCTTTTACTTGGATCGGATATTTTTATTGTGGCTTAAATTTACTTTCATAGTTAGAGTGAAGTTTGAACTTGTGTTTACATTTTGCAAATTGAACTGGATTTTTGTTATTTATATATTATGTTTTTCTTGATTCACTGTTCAATTGAAATTGAAACGAATCTACATTATATTCAGTGAAGTACCACAACAATCAGTATACTAATCGTTTTCTTCATTTGCAGCTCAAGTCCTGTTGCTGGTGCTGTTGATGCAATGCCAAAACTTGATTTAGAAAATGCTGGTGCTAAGTCTAATATATTCACTGGTTTCTCCACCCAGTCGTCTGAACCAGCTGTTTCTTCAGCATTGACGCCATCATCTACAAATATATTTACCTTTGGCAACAATTCAAATCTAAATATTGGACCTGCTGCTTCAAACACCTCTCCACTTTCCTCTGTGTTTACAAACAATTTTGCAGATCCGAATATATTTAGTAGTTCATCACTTGCAACAAGCAACAGCAGCAGTAGTGCCACTGTTACCTCCACCAGCCCTTGCACGACAACTAGCACCCCTGCTGTAGTTGCAGTGACTAATAGCAGTTCCTCTTCCCAAGTGGCATCTTTATCTCCCACAACTTCAGTTTTCAAATTTGGATCTACTCCTTTACAATCAACAAGTTTACCTGTATCATCTTCTGCCTCAGAACCACTGGAAACCAAGAACAGCATTTTTGGGAGCTCTTCTGCTGCAGTTGGAAGCACAGGGAGTGGCATTATTGGCTTTAATTCCTCAGTAGCGACTACTGGAAGTAGCCAGTCTCTGGGTTCTGTCATTGACACTACAAGTGGGTCTGTTCCTGCTACTCTGGCATCTTCTGGTACCAGTTTGTTTGCAACTTCTTCTGAGAGTCAGCCAGTAGCATTTAGTTCATCTGCATCAGCCCCATTATTTGGGTTGTCTGGGAGCACAGGTTTTGCTTCAGGTAGTTCATTGTTTGCTTCTTCTAGTTCCCCCACAAATATTTTCAACGCAGGTACAACTTCAGGGCAGAGTACCCCTGCTGCTTCTTCAGAAGCCAACCCTGTTAGCTCCAGTAGTGGACCAAGTTCTACTGTTTTTGGGCTTTCAAGTTGGCAGCCCAACAAGTCTCCATTTGGCTCTTCCTTTAGTTCAACATCTTCACCTTCCTCTGGGTTTGCCTTCGGTTCATCTTTTAGCTCATCATCTTCATCTACCCCTGGGTTTTCCTTTGGATCATCCACATCTACTGTTACTTCTACCAGTTCTCCCATGATGTTTGGATCCTCTGCTGTTGCATCAACTCCTCAGTTTTCATTCACTTCAGCTACAGCTACTACCAACACCCAACCTGCTTTTGGAAGTTCTAGTCCTGTCTTCTCATTTGGTTCAGCTCCTGTTAATAATGATCAGATGAACATGGAGGACAGTATGGCCGAGGACACAGTTCAAGCAACTCCACCCGCAACTCCTTTGTTTGGCCAACAACCTGCCCCACTTCAATCAAATTTTGCATTTGGAGCACCAACTCCAACAGGAGCTACTCCTTTCCAGTTTGGTGGTCAACAGAGCATCGCCCCACAGAATCCATCTCCATTTCAAGCTTCTGGCAGTCTCGAATTTAATGCAGGAGGGAGTTTCTCATTGGGCACTGGTGGGGGTGACAAGTCTGGTCGAAAATTTGTGAAAGTTAAACATAGGCAGCGGAAGAAGTAAGACTATTGTTTTTGAAAAGTGGTTTTTTTGTCGCTGCTGCAGGCTTTATTAATGCTACAAATTAATAAGCTCTAAAGTGAGTGATGTCTGAATTTCTGTCCAGGTAGGAGGAATCTCGATAAGTGACGTTATTGAAAGTAAATCAGGTGCTATGTTGTCAATCTCAGTTGTCTTGCTTCTTGTTGGGTGCAAGACAATTTTTCACAATTTTGTAATAGTATGATATGGTTGAACATAATCTGTGCTCTATTTGTAATGGTTTTAGGTCATAGTACTAAATCAAAGATTTGGTCAATTATGTTCACAAAATCCCTGTATTCTCGCTACTTGTATCATAGCCAGAAATAGGCATGAATTTATGGCTTAGCTGGTTCTCAAATAACTTACGATTCAAGTGAGCAAGCTGTGAATGATTATTAGCTAGCTAGTAGGTTTTTTGTTTTATTTTTTTTCCATTTATGCTCACTGACATTGAGGTGCTGGATTCTTTTGGGCTATTCGATACATGCTGCCATTTTCTTGTCAATTTTTCCTGCTTTCTTTAAGTTTATAGTAGGAATCCAATGCCTATACATGTTTCTTTTTTCTTTTTATATTTTTAAAGGAAACAGTTTAGTCACTAAATTTATTATCTTTGATATTTTTACCATTTAATTGAAAAAAACACATGTTCCGTTTATACCAGGTTTAAATTACATTTTTAGTAAGTTTTATAGAATGTAAATTTAGCAAATCCAAATATTAAATTTTATATTCTATCAAAGTTTATGCATACGAATCTTCTGATAATTTTAAAATTATCTAGAATGCTTTTTTTTTTGGCTTAAGTAGCCTTTTTGGTCTCTTGTTTGTATCGGTTAAGGGAAAAATTATTCTTATAAGTGACATGTTTTTGTTTCTCAACATTTTTCCCTATTCAGGTCTGACATAAAATTTACACTCTTATTTTGGCCCCTTTTGTTTAATAACATTTTTTTTAAAGTAGTAAGAGCTTAATTGAAGATTACATCAATATCTACGTAGAATTAACACACGTGTTTAATTTTTTAAAATTATTTTATTTAAAGAAAAATATTAACCAATATTATTAAAATAATGTTTTTTCATTATCTTTTTATTATTTGATGGTAAAAAGTAAAAAATAAAGTTTTGTTTAAATAAAATACTTAAAAAAAATAATAGTTTTACTCATTTATTAGGTATGTACATGAGTCGAATTGCTAAAATCCAATCAAATTCAACCTATGCTCTCAAGTGAGGTTGGATTGGATGTTAAATATGTTGTTTTGAAATCCTTTTATTTTTGCTAAAATTTGTATTTTCAAACACTTTTTTTTATTTGATTTTTTTGAGTAATTTTGTAAAATAACTTGCATATTTTATTCATCTTAAAATTACTTTTCAACAAACTTATGTAATATTATTTTATAATGTTTACACAGATTACTATATTAATACCAAATAATGTCTGATATAAGTTATTTTTATTCAGCATAGTATCTACCTAGCTTATTCAATCAGAAATAATTTGCCAAATACAAACCTTAATACAATTAGTTTAGATAATTTAATAAAAAAATCTAACTAATTTGTTAACAGATCATTATTCAATAATAGATAAAATGAAATACCCTTATTAACCATCTATCTTGCATTCTTGCTGCTTCAACGCACTTTGAAGCATAGTCCTTTTAATAATACTCTTTTAAGAGAAGTGATTAGAAACTACAACAACCAAGACACATCATCCTTTTCTCCTAAGCCATCCAACCAAGTCTGATGTAAGTGCATCCAGGTATAATGATGTGGTGCATCAGCCTGCCAAAATCCAAAACCTATTAATAGATATATAAGATCAGAAAACTAAGGTAAAATGAAGTGCTAAATAAAAAACTAGGAGCTAAAGACTGAGTACAATGACTTACCTTTGAATTCATCAAAACCTTTGTTAAACAACCCTGTGTCTCATTCCCTGATTAGATGACAGGACAGAACAATGAAGTGTAAGTAATATAGAAAGAGGATTTGTAAAACTACTTTATAAAAGGACAGGAAATCTTCCAATACTTGTCTACACAGCCTTAGAAGGGTAGCTTAAAATGCATATGAGTAAAAGTTAAAAACAAGAAAAGGAAGCTCAGCATGCTGCATTGAATTAGGCAATTTATTAACAGAATCACACATGAAAATCAGCAATCACTATCACTCATGCAATCAATCATTTGTATCATAAAATCCAATGTAAGTTTCTGCAGAATGAGTACTGCATGTTCTCTGCAGAGTTGCCCATAACTGATACCTTGAAAGTAGTTACTAGATATAGATGTATTTCTCAAGTATATATCACAAATATTACTCGATATAATTTGGCTGCAACACTTTCAAATTGTGAAGTTGTTGATAATTATTAAATTGTTTTATGTATTTGGAGATAAAATAGATGTAGCCTTTGTAGTTAATCTGTCCACTTTATATTAGATATTAAAAAGATTGAAATTATTTCCGAAAATTCAAAATAGGCTCCTTCAATGGAATCTATTCCATTTTTTTCATGGAGATGTAATAGTGTTTTGTCTTATTATTTGTTTAGGGTTTAGGTTCCTTAAATGGAATTCCCTGTCAAACAGAGTCATTTATCTTAGCGATACTTCGTAGGGCTTATCAAGCCACCCACTTTAAACTGACAAACAATTTTGGAATTGCCTTAATTTGTGTATATTAAACCAGGATCTGGTACATTCTTGATGAAGGTGTGTATCACAACATTCCAATGGCTATCACATGGGGCCTTTAGGAATTGGCTAACTACATTGGCTGCATATTTGATTTCTAGTCTAGTGACAGTGAGGTAATTAAGTCTGCCTACTAGACGATGACATCTTCTAGGGTCTTTCAATGGCTCCTCTTGACCTGACCGAAGCTTCAAATTAGGATCCTAGGACTATTTTTGGGGCAACAATTAATCATATCAGTCTTGGTCAAAGCGTCTAAAGCATACTTTAGCTAGGAAATGACAATGTCACACAAGGATTGTGTAACTTCAATGTCATTAAAGTACCGAAGTGGACCCAAGTCTTTGGTCACATATCTTCTATCTGTAAGTCAACTTTCCAGTACTTATTCAACCCTAACGATTCATGAGACCCGATTTAGGGAAGAAAATATCTTTTATCTTTAAGTCAGTTTTCTAGATCTTATTTGACCCTAAGAATTTTGTTGAGGTCCCTATAAATATGATGGTTCCCAAGGGGGAGGATATGAAGTATTCTGGTTGGAAATCACCAAGTTTCTACAAAAACAAATATTACTGGCTTGAAGTCACTCAACTTTAAACCAGAACAATTAATATAAAAGAATATGTGTTTAGTCTTTAATAATTATCACATATGTTTATTAAAGGGAAAATTAATGTTAATATGCAATTAATCATGAAGGAACCACTAAAGATTTTAGATTTACAAAACAAAAAGCAAAGGATAAAAGGCTCTAATTGCATATTAACGATAATTTTTCCTTAACTAAACACATGTAACAATTACTAAAGGTTAAACACGTGTTCAATTACCTAAAACATTAATGGATTTCAAACAAAATTAACAGAATTAAAGTTGTTGTACTAAGACGGTAATTTTTTCTTACAATCCTAGACCCTCTTGCAAGCCCAAATGCTTATATCAAACAAGAAGCCATGAGGCAAATAAAGATGCAAATTGAAGAATAGAACTCAAGACTAGTGAATTAAAAATACAGAGGCTAATCAAAAAATCGAACTTAAGACTAATGAATTAAAGTTGAAAAAAAACTCACCAGATATCTCCCACTTGTCAAATTTGACCAGCCACGAACCCAAACTAACCTCTGCAAAAGATACACCATCAACCCACACTCGAAAGTATTGATCCTTCTTGTCCCCAAAAGCCTTTTCTAAGGTATCTATAATTTGGTGCATAGGTTGGTCAACTCCTGAAGGATGGACACAATTTCCTGTAGAATGCTACAAATAAACAAAAAAATTGAGAAAATAATAGAATCGATGCCTCTTCAGGTTAACAAAATCAACATAAAAGGTCCCTCAGGTTTCAATTTCAATTTGTAAAACCAACTCCCCTTATTCTAAATTTTCATATAAATGCGTAGAAAATAATTGGGAACATAAAAGTCTAAACTTCATAGATCACATATCAACAGGAACTTCATGTGTTGTGTTTCTCCTTTCACTCTTTATGATAAAACGTCTTTTCAAAGCCACCAAGTCTTTTCTCGTGCAATTTAAACTTCTCTGTGCTTTCTTTCAATACCCTAACAATTCTGGTATTCCTATTCCTAAACTAATTCATTGTTCATGTACGCAAAAGATTCAGCTCTGATTAAGCTTAGCAATGGATTTGCAGTTACGAGTAAAATCTTACAATTGGATCAAACTTACGAAGACTGATTTAAAAGTTTGCATATACTGCTTAGGATTCTCAACTTCACCACGTCTCCATCTCTCATAAAATATGTAAAACATCACTACTTCATGGCTAGGACCAAGAACTTTCCTGCTGGACATGCAATCTCCAATATCTCTTGGAGACACATTCGGACCAAGAGAGAAGTTACCGATGGCTTGCAAAATGCCAGCTGCACACCTTTCAGTTGCATGAATTATTTGGGGATTGCTCCTTGCATTTTCTGCATACCAATGAAGCAATTCTTCCTGTGCATTGCTGACCTTCAAATTCAGGAGATGAAAGATTACTTTTCACAGTACAATCACATTTACAGACAACTGTAAGTTGAAGTTGTTAATTCTTATAATGCTACGAACCAAGACCCCATTAACTTCAGGTACAGTGAATAGTTCAGCATCATTTCCAGAATCACCACAAACAAGAGTGTTGTGTGGCCCAAGTCCATCAGCATTTAGTTTTTCAAGTAGAAAAGCAAGAGCCCTTCCTTTTCCAGCAGCTTGGGGTAATACATCCAAAGCAATACCATTACTATAAATTATTTTCACATCTAACTGGAAAAGAGAAAAAAGTAATATCAGTAATTGTAATATAAATATAATGAAATTCTAGCATGTCAATACAATATCAGATCAAGACAAATCCAATCAACTAAGTATCCATGCATACTTGTCAGTTGTTTGCCTTTACAGATGAGAAAGGATGGCAGAAGATCTTAACCGCCTATCCAAAAAAAATTGTAGGTAAAGCTTTCAAATGAAGTAGACAAATTTCTGCCATTGAGTTAATATATGAACTATAATCTTACCCCACGTTTCTCTAAACAATTTGAGAGGGCTTTGACGATATTTGGGGCCTTCCCTTTTTCCAAATAAAAGCTGACCTTGTGAGGCCGTTGTTCTGTTTCTGACTGCAATTACTCCAGAAGGTTCAAAGAAAACAAGTTGATAAATGAATATCAATGCTTCTCTAGAATAGCTAATACCGAAATTCATTCAAGGTCATTCGGCTGATCATGATTCAACATATAAAAATTCTGATAAGTATCTTAATTTTGATAATTAACAGATTACGAGGTAGATACATACTTGCATAGTTAGTTCAGGAAACTTGGCTGTTTCCTCCAAAACTACGTTTCTGTCCCACTTATGATCCAGATACTGTTTCCAACCATCATCAGGGACCATGGATTCACCATATGCAATCTCAGTACCCACAGACATTATAGTAATATCAGGAGTCAACAAAGGTTTCTGTTTTCTTAAATCTCCATAAATAGTTGGCGATCTCCCGGTGGAGAAAACTAGCAGAGAATCATGACGATAATAAGCTTCCCACAGCGCATTGAACCTGAGAAGAGCAAGATTCTCTGGATCATCATGGTCAACCTGCAGTGAGATACACAATCTTCACTAGATTTCACCCCAGCATTAATCCAGAAACAGATCATTGTCAAAATTATGATGTCTACCATTGTGAAATCAAGATCTGACACTATCATTACATTGGCAGAACCACTGAGTCGGTCCATAAGTTTATCTTCTCTTTTCTATCACTGGAAATCCCCAAAACACGACAGTATCTTCAGAATTATGCACCTGCAAATTCTCCACCAGCTTAGGTTCAACATATATTAGTTAAGACTTCAGAGTCCTTAGCCGTTTTGTATAAGAATCATACCCAGTTTTAGTGCAACTATAAGAACCAAGATTCACAAAAACAATTTAGAAACATTCACGATCAATGCACAAAACACAGGCTTCATGCATACCCCCTATTTTGCCAAATAATCAAGGTCGAGAACAGGTCTCTATATCCAGTCTAACTGTAGTTCAATAACATCAATACTATTTATATAAAAACAAAAAAAAAATACAAATCTGACTAGGGTATCCAGGTGAAAATATAAATTTTACAAGCTCCATACATTGGGATTGAAAAAACTCAAGGGAATAACAAAATCAAGTTTCAACCCTAAAATAGAATAACCCTTGGAGCTCATCCTCAAGCTTGTTATCAATTTGATCATACCCCAATCTGAAATTCAAAATGCAGAAACTCAACCCTTCCAAAGTACAGCGATATTCAATGAAACAACAACAAACAAAAAAATCATCCTAAGAAAAAGGGAAATAATATAAATATACAAGAAAAGGGGCAAGAAGCTACCTGCTTTATACAGTACAAAACATCTGTACAAATAGGTTTATCCAAACACTGAATCTGCAATAAAGTTCCACAATTCTGCACAATCCAAGGTAAAATCAGTTATAGTATTTTAATGTCTTATCAAACTTGAACAGGTAAATTAATTCACTATATGAAAATATAACAATAACTTTAAACAAAATTCAATTTACCATATTCTTTCTAAAAGGACCATATAACATGTTCCAATCTGCTCAATCTATTTTTTTAACGATTTAAAACTATAATTTCTCCTTCAAAATTGTTGAAGTGACATAGAAATTAGGGTATTTTAAAAAAGACGTAGTAATTTGTTTTTCTAAATTAGTAAAGTTTAAGAAAGTTACCTAAATAAATAAATTGTACATTAAAAGAAGACTTTTATATAAAGAATTTGTGTTTTTTTACCTAAACCAAAATCTTATTTTATAACATAATTTTATTGGAATATCAAAAGATATATATTGGAACTTTAATTAAAAAATAATATTCAAATCGTGTTTTAATTCATAACTTTAGCTCAAAAATATTAAAAAGTATAGTATCAAAATTTTGGCTAGTGTATTATTTTAGTTTAAAAAAATCAAGATCTGTAATTGTATAATTATTAATACGAATTTATCCATTAAATTGTACATATTTTCAATTTCATTCCTTTAATTTCAACTAAGAAACCTAACTTAGTGAAAGAAATTTTATCACCTTTAATTCTAATTAAGATATTCTATATATTAACAATTAAGTTAGGTAAATAACCCATTAAAAAGACAAATATCCTAGATTGTATCGCTAACTTTGAACAAAAAGATTTAAGAATAAGTGAGATAAGAACTTTGCAAAGCAAGTCAATGAATTTGGTCACTAAGATAAAGAAGAGAATGATTTTAGTGAGAAATGTTGTTAATTTATAATTTAAAATAGTTAGTAATTAATATTATATATATATATTTAGAATTTAGTTTATAAATTTGTATTAATAATAAAAACTATTTTATATATATTAATAATTTGTATTTTTTTAAAACTTTTAATAATATTTGTTTTTAATATTTTTAAATAAAAGAAAATATAGTGTGATATAGATACACTTATAAACAAATAAGGTTGTTTATTTAAAGGTTCCATATCTTTTCAGACACATAACTATTTAATATATTTTATTTAATCATTCATAATTTAACATAAATCAATGCTGGATTAAAATCTAATAGTTTTTTTATTCATAATTTTCTTTTGATATATATTAGTTATTTTTCATATTTAATTTACTATACTAATTTTCTAATACCGGATCATCATCGTGAAAAACAAAAATGATAATAAAAAAAGAATAGAAGTCGAAATTTGCCTGAATAACATTTTAGCAAAATGTTGCAACTAATTAATGCATGCAGAATTGGTTTTAAGCTTGAGATATCTCTTATTAATTTCTCTGATTTTTGTTCTTCATTTCCTTCATCTCCTCCACTATACACTATTCCATAGCCAATGCTACAAATATCTATTGCAACTTATAAGAGAAAAAGATAATACATAATTAAGTTGATTGCAAGGAATTGTAGTAAAAGTGATAGTGACTCATAACTTTTATATGCATTTACCATAACTAAGACAAGTGATCTTAGTTTCTAAAGTACATGCGAACTTTACGAAGAATAAGAGCCAATTGGCAAAGAGAATTAATTTTAAAAATTATAAATAAAATCATGCAATATAATAGTAACATTTTTTTTATCCACAATAGAAAGAGTAAATAAATATGAAACATTGTAGGAATGCTTCAACCTTATTATAACTTATATAGTTTATGAATCCTACATAATCCTAAAAAATTAATAAAAAAGAATAGTATATTCTAAGTTATAAGGAGCGTATATCTTGGAACCATGATTTGTATGAAGTATTTGAAAAAAATGATGTTTGTGGACCTTATATCTAACTTTTTGTTTATAAATGGAAGGTTTGTTGTGTTTCTCTATGTAGGTTTGTGATTGTGTAGATATCTGCTATTCGTAAAGAGTACTCTGGCTCCCGGTTGACTTAGTTAGTAACAATATGTTGGAAAAGATTCTTATTTTGAAGAAGGAGAAGGTTTTGGGTGGAGTTGTTTTCTTATGTGTAGGTTACTTCTTCTTGCCAACTTAGGTGAGGGTTATCTGCGGTTACATGCCTAAGGTGTAGACGCAGGTTTTCGGTTGTTATTAGGGGGGTTTCTTTTTGTTTTGTATTTGTTTTCGTATGCAATTGATAGGATGTCAGTGCTTATGTGAGGGATTATGTATGCTTGTTTTGATGAGTTATTTTCTCTTTCTCATATATTTGTTTCCTGATGTTCAGTTTGTTGTTTTTTGACTTGTAGTGCTTGTTGGAACATCTGTTGGTTAAGTGTTGAGCAGTTAGGCCTTGACCATTTTTTTAAAAGGATTGAGACACTCCTGAAATGTCTCATTCTATTTTATTTATTCTTTGTTGATAAAAAAATCAATACTGAGAATTTTTAGTTGTTTTTTTCTTTCTTAGTTTTAATTTGAACGATTCACACATACACCTTGGTACACGTTCCTCGACGTTGAGGGCATCCTAAGAGTTGGGGATTTTGTGACGTTTCAGAATGGCTAGTCTTTCTATTGAGCTTTTTTAGCCAAAGACAAAAAGCTTTAACTAAGAAAAAAATTCCTAAAAACTCCTCAAAAAGTAGAAGTTGTTCTTGATGCCAAAAAAAAAAAAAAAAGAATTGTCCAACAAAACCTCAACATTAATCATCTTACAACATTGGTAAAACTGAGATATTCACCCCATATTTCACTTTGCATGTAGTTGTCATTGTCCAACAAGCAAAACCAGAGCCAACAAACCAATTGTTATCCTTTTGTCTTAATCTTTTCCTACATGTTGTGGATAACCAAGTGGTCCCATAATTCAACACATTTATTTGCCTCCAGAATCACCCAGTACTCATCAAACAATGATTAGGACATAAAAACCAATTTGAAAAAGAGTGACTAAAGTTAGGTATTAATTTTCAACCAAGTCCAAAATTTTAATTGAACTATATACAAAATCTCCTTAGATTCTACCTTTCCTTCTTTAAAAGCAACTTCGTTCATATGTTCCTATACATATATCTCCAATAATAACCACTAAGAATGAAAATCGATTAACTTGAACATAAACTCTAGTTACCCAATGAGTCTGCAAAATATAATCAAAGATCCGTATGTTGCATATCGAACTGAAAAATGACAATCACTTGCTCGAAAAGTGAACAATTAAAAAATAAATAAACATAATATCCACTACAAAGAAAATAAATTCAAAAGAACAAACAAGAATCACAAATCACAAGTAAAATACATATGAGGATTTTAATGAATTTCCCCCCTAAATAATACCCTTTTAAATAAAATTTCAAAATAGACCCAAAACAACTTTATTTTTTCAAATAGTACGTATCATTATTTATGGTGAGAATTTGACTAAAAGTTAAATTTCTACCTTTGTTTTTCTCCTACAATAAAATCATTAAATAAAAACCAATTTTAGTGATAAAAATAATTAGTTATTATTTGACTAAATTAGAGACCACTTTATAAATTAAAAAATTATTGTTATCTAACGTAGTATCTATTATTAATAAAAATTTAGAAAGTAGTTTCTAAATTGGTATTTAATCATTAACTATCAAGATTTTATCTAATAACTACTTTAGATTCTAAATTAGTCTTTATTACCTTTTTAGAGGTTAATTTAGAATTTAAAATATTAGTAGCTAAAACCTTAGTAGCTAGTTTATATATCAATTTAGAAACCATTTTACAAAGTTTTATTATTAATAAAAACCACTTACCGATACGTTTTTTAGTTTCTAAAATACTATCTAAGTTAATGACTAATTATTTTTTATCTTTGAATTTGATTACTAATTATTATTTTTTTTGTGGTGGGTTTCTAAATAAAATTTCAAATAAACCCAAAATAATCTTATTTCTTCAAATAGTACCTATCATTATTTATGGTGAGAATTCAATTCATAAAGAGTGAAATTCCCACCTTTGCTTTTGGTTTCTGATGTATTAAATTCCACTTCTCAAAAGTCAAATTTTAGAAGGGTTTCATACCCGAAAACTCAAAATAAGATGAAAATCTTGTTTCCTATAGATCAAATTTCGAATTGTAAAATTTTCTCATTGTATTCACATAAAAAAAATAGCAAAACACTCCCCCACAATTATGTCCCCAAGGTGAATTCAAGTGGAGTTTTAGACGTCAAAATTTTTGGAGAAATAAATTATCCTAAATTCATTTCATAATTTTTTAAAATATATTATTTATGAAAAATTTTTGAGAGGTTGGAGATTTCCCAGAGATTGAAAATGAAAGAAAGAACATCTAGTGGTGTCTGTGGAAGTAGTTAGGCAACAATAATTTTCTCGATATTGTTTGGTTTTATATTTGAAGGTTATCAAACATCTATTATAAAGACATGCTAACCTTTTTTTAACAAATTTTTTGTATGTAGACAGATTATTATAACTTCCCAAATTTATGACAAATTTAATTATCAAAATTTAAATAGATTTATAATAGGGCTAAAAAATGCATTTATGATGCACAAAGTCAAGGTTTGGCCATGGCTATTTTAAAACTATCAAATTACTTATTTCTGATTCGGTTTTCCTTTTTTCTAATTAAAAAAAAAATCTCACACGAAAAAATTAAAACCAATAATTTAGGATAACACACATGTATTTTTGAGATGTAGTAATATAAAATTAAGAGAAATTCAGAGATAGAAAAATATAGTAAAATGTTTTTTTATGTTTGAATAATGAAAATGTTAAGCAATTTAAAGGAGGATTTTTGAATAAAATATTTTCTCTTTTTTGAATTGTAGGGACTGAAATTGAATTGCACATTGCTTTCAGTGTACCAAAATTTAAAAGACTTCTAACACACAGAAGGAACGTGTGGAGTTAGCCAAAGCACAATAATAAATGCAAGAGCTTCTCAAACCAAAGCATAAAAAACATATTATACATTAATTAATGCATTTTATGTTCTTTTCTATTTTCTAACTCTTAGTTTATATCTTGCGATTAATATAGCATGTATCACAAGTAATATTGTTGAACAAGTTTTCTTTAAGGATTTATAGGTAGTGCAAAATAATTAGAAAAATAAAATAAATTTTCCATTAAGTTATATATATTTAAAGAAGTTTTTTCATATAACTTTTTTAATTTTAAATTGTGTATAAATTAATTATAATTTGTAAAAAAAAAAGTTTATCATTTTATCATTTTTCTTTTAAAAAATTTAATTGATTTTTTTTTCTAATAGATCTAAGTAGAAGTTCGATTGAGTAAAATTTTTCTTTTTTTTTTATCAACAATTAAAAAAATAAATAAATAATAGTATTTGAGCTACTCCAATTGTATTAAAAAAATTCTACATAAACCTAGATGAACTAACTAAAATTACACATCTTAGATGGCCTTAAAAAACATAAGGTAAAAAGATGGTGCATTAAAGCAAATCCAAAGACTATAAGATGACATACGGAAATTTTCTTCTACATAAAAGTGGTTGTTTAAAGTTTTATACACATATTAAAAAAATCATTTAAATAATAAGTTTACACTAAATTATATTTATTTATTATTTTTTATTTTTTTTACAGTATTTCTATTTCATTTTTCATGAACTAAATTTTTACTATACATAACGATTAAGAAACACTATTTTTGTTTCCCCTTATAGATCTAATTGGTCTAATTGATTATTGCATTAATGAAAGTAATTAGTTTAGTTAGTTAAAGAAGGTGTTGAAAAACAAAAACTAGAATAAGGAATGTGAATTGCAATGGGAAGACAAAAGGTGACGGAGCAAACCATGCAGAAAAAAGTCACCTTCTCTTCGTTTCTATCGCACCTTTTCAATCAATCAATTTCAATCGCTTTTGGAAATCTCGGAGCCACCATTGTCATCGTTCACATACTCATTCATACCAAACCAAAACTTGTCTCACAGTGCTACCAAATCTGCATATATATTCATGCAACTAACCACACTTTTCATTGCTTCCATCCATGGCTTTTTCCACCTTCCCAACCGTCACCAAGTGCTCCTCTATTGGTCGGGAACAACACACTGTGGTTGCGGACATGGATGGAACCTTGCTCATAGGTCGAAGCTCTTTCCCTTATTTTGCTCTCATCTCCTTTGAAGCTGGTGGGGTTCTTCGCCTTTTGTTCTTTGTCTTGGCTTCTCCCCTTGCTGCTCTTCTCTACTACTTCATCTCTGAATCTGCTGGCATTCAGGTTCTCATCACATCCTTTTCCTTTTTCTCACAGTTCCATGTAGATTAGAGAAATTATGCTTTCACATGTTTATAAATAATGTTTGTGAGAGATTGTTGTTGTTGTTTGATGTATAAGGGTTGTATGATAAAAAATATAACTGATTTGGTGTGATTTAGGTTTTGATATTTGCGGCAATGGCGGGGATGAAGGTGTCGAGCATAGAATCGGTGGCGCGAGCGGTGCTTCCGAAGTTCTACGCGGAGGACGTTCATCCGGAGTCGTGGCGGGTGTTCTCGTCGTGCGGGAAGCGGTGCGTGCTGACGGCGAATCCGAGAGTGATGGTGGAACCTTTCTTGAAGGAGTTTTTAGGAGCAGACGTGGTTTTGGGGACTGAGATTGGGACATACAGGGGAAGAGCAACTGGGTTGGTGTGCAGGCCTGGGGTACTTGTTGGGAAGAACAAAGCTGAAGCTCTCCTCAACACTTTCGGAGAAGACAAGCCACACCTTGGACTTGGTGATCGACTAACTGATGCTCCTTTCATGGCTTTGTGCAAGGTAACAACCTTCTTATCATCATTCACTACTCATATCTTCACATTTATGATTCTAAGATCATTGAATGTTAAGAAGTAATATTTGTTAGATTTTACTATGTATTTATTAACTTAATATAAGATTATGTATGGTGGTATATGCAAGAGGTTAGTATATTTTGAAGAAAAGGAATACATAAACCTCATACATTTTCTCTTAAATGGCAGATCGAACACAGTCACTTACTTGTAAGACATAAGACATATAAGTGTGAAATTTAAAAAGTATTTGTTAGATTTCTAACAATTCTAATACGATTCTAACACAATTTAAAAAAAAAAAAAACATTAATTTTTTAAAAATTTAAACTTTATATAATATATAAATTTTATTATGATTATAAAAATATTTTTTTTTACGTGTTTGTATCGTATAAGTTTATGGTTGAATTATACAATGTTTTTTTCTGGTTTAATTATCCTTTATCACCTATATATATTAGGCAGAATGATAGAATGAAAAGTATTAATTAATGAAGTGTTTGGTAAAAGTCACATTATTCTTAAATGAGAACATTATCCAGTTTTTCACATGTAGCTCTTGTTCTTGGTCAAACAAAAAACAACCACAATTTTGGTTTTGCGTTGTCCCTTCTTCACATTAATTAATCAGAACTACCTTTTTTCCTAAAACATTTAAATATATTGAATTTAAATTAATTTTATTTTAAATCATTTAATTTTTGTCTCTTAAATAAAAGATTTGAATTACCAGCAAATATAAAAATTGACTTAAAAAGGTGTTAATGTTTTTGATGGCATGCATGAATGCAGGAAGGTTACATAGTCCCAGCAAAAAGTGAGGTGAAATCAGTTTGTACAGAGAAGCTTCCAAAGCCCATAATCTTCCATGATGGAAGACTGGTGCAGAAACCAACACCAGTGGTTGCCCTACTCACCATTCTCTGGATACCCATAGGCTTCCCCTTAGCATGCCTCAGAATTGCTGCAGGCTCCCTTCTCCCCATGAACCTCGTCTACTATGCCTTCTGGGCCCTGGGAGTCCGCGTCCTTGTCAAGGGCACCCCACCCCCACAACTCACCAAATCAAACCCTAACCCTAACACTTCCTCTTCAGGGGTCCTCTTCATCTGCTCCCACCGTACCCTCCTCGACCCCATTTTCCTCTCCGTCGCCCTCCGCCGCCCCATCCCCGCCGTCACCTACTCCGTCTCCCGCCTCTCCGAGATAATCTCCCCCATCAAGACCGTCCGCCTGAGCCGCGACCGCGACACTGACGCCGCCATGATAAAGAAACTCCTCCAAGATGGCGACCTAGCAATCTGCCCAGAAGGCACAACCTGCCGAGAGCCCTTCCTCCTGAGATTCTCCGCCCTGTTCGCGGAGCTAACCGACGAGCTGGTCCCTGTGGCCATGGTGAACCGCATGAGCATGTTCCACGGCACAACAGCAAGAGGGTGGAAGGGCATGGACCCCTTCTACTTCTTCATGAACCCTAGTCCCGCTTACGAAGTCACGTTCTTGAAGAAATTGCCTCAAGAGTTGACTTGTGGGTCGGGGAAGAAGACGAGCCATGAGGTGGCGAATTACATACAGAGGGTGATTGCATCGACATTGTCGTATGAATGCACTGGGTTTACGAGGAAGGATAAGTACAGGGCACTTGCTGGGAACGATGGGGTTGTGGTCGAGAAATCTCAGGTTGCTAACAATAAGGCTAACAAAATCATGGGTTGCTAAATTTTCTTTCTGCTTTTAATATGGAACTCATCACAAATCAAAAAGGATATTCAATACATGTTTCACAAATAAATGGAATCATTTATAGCAATTTGTATATGAAGCTCTTGATTTTTGTGCTTTTTTAGAAAAAATAAAATAAAAAAAATGTTAATTTCACAGCTCTTCAAAGTCACTGGTTTAAAACCTTTCAAAAAAAAAAATCATCTACTCACATATTTTATTTTTTATCAGCAGTTTTAACGTTTGTAATATGGAACATTGTGAAGTATACGAGGACTCAAACTGTTGTATTCATTGGTGATTTTAATTTCGTGGTTTCAAAAGATCTACTTTTGGCTTCAAGCTAGAACGGGTTGATTTGCTTTTATTCTTATCCTTTTATTTTTTCTTAAATAAGAAAAAACAAACTTCTTTTCATAATTGGTACAAGGTGTACCATACAAACTTAAAGGAAGCAAAAATAAAAACAAATTGTTGTAACTTCATACAAAGTATACAACAATTCACCAACTAACACATGTCTAATACTCGTCTATACCTCGTTAAACAATCTTGATCTTATCAACCATTTATATAACACTTGTTTCACTATAATAAAATCATTAAAACTAAGTTTAGATACCAAACATAATTAATTGATACATTTCCTATATTAAATATTATTTTAAAAACTAAAAAATTATTGGTATCTAAATTAATTTTTATTATTGATAAATAGTTTCTAAATTGATATCTAATTAACTATCCAAGTTTTAACTACTAACTTAAAAATCTTGGTAGTTAATTAGATACTCATTTAGAAACTGTTTATCATGATAAAAACTAATTTAAATACTAATTATTTTTTTAGTCTTTAAAATAGTATTTAATTTATTCAATATAACAACTAATTAGTTTTAATTTTTAAAATTAATTTCTATTTAATGATTTTCTAACTTATTCAATATAACAACTAATTAGTTTTAATTTTTAAAATTGATTTCTATTTAATGATTTTCTAACTTATTCAATATAACAACTAATTAGTTTTAATTTCTAAAATTGATTTCTATTTAATGATTGTCTAACTCCTTTACGGACTAGAAATATAGTATATATATTATCAAAATCTTCTAATGGTTACATCAAAGTACTAGATGCTTTAAGTAGTTTGGAATCTATTAGTTTGATATCATGATACGAAATCAAGCCATAATCATAAATATTAGTTATACATCAAATCAAAAATAAATATATAATATTAAGAGTTTATTTATATCTATTAATTTTAATCATTGAAAAAAATGTATTTATATACACGAGTGTCAAAATGATTCAATTAAAATCATGAGTTGAATGAGTTGAGCTAAAAATGAGTCAGCTCAATTTGACTTATTTCATTAAGAATTAATGAGTCATAAATTTTGTGATCAAATTCCATTCATATTTCCCTAAACATTATCTATTATAAATTTATTCTTCGCACAATTTTCTACTCCATAAATATCATAAACATATCGCATCAAAAGATAAAATTTGTACTCTTTTAGAAAATAACCACTCCACCAAACAAATTTGTCAAAAAAGGTTTTGAGACTTATTCAATGTCATTCCACATAGTAGCAAGGAAATCAATGAAAGAAGTAAAAAATTGAACATGTACACTAATCTTTCATTTCCTATGCAATAATATACATCTCGATCTGATAATAAATGTATGAAGTATCTGTCATCTCTTCCCCCTTTGGGAGGGAGGAATAATTATATTCTAGCAAGTTTGTAGAAGTACAAAATGTTCTTGCTTTAACCATTTCACATGCTACTCTCTTGTATACTAATTAAGTTGCTCACTATACATAACAATAAGCTAATTAAGAAATAGAAAAAAAATGGATTACCCAAAAGTGATGTGTATCTCAATTGTGGTTGTAATAGTTGAAATTTTGAAGCAATCATTGCATAGAGTAGCAGGTAAGAAACATAGTAAAATCCACAGAATGGTGCAGGCCTTTCAAGAGTCTTCAGAAAATATTCTGAATATGAAGTCACGAAAACGCCTTGAATATTGTCTGGGATCAACGGCAGATATTGAGGTTGGATCATAGTGAATGGACTTGTAGGCATGCTCAAGCTTCTTGCTGATGTCATAATCTTGAAGTATGTCTATGACACCAAAAAACAAAACCACCTCATAGAACTCTCCGATTGGATCTCCTACAAGTTGTAATTCACAATCACTTTTCCTCACTGTTCTTTCAACCCTTGCTGGCATATTCACACCCAATTTGATACTTGCCCATCTGCAATTGCAAATTACACATATGTATTATCCAACACCATGACTTGTGTAACAATCCTCAGGCAGAGTTTGGGCAGAGCTTTTCACAAAATTTCCCAGATTCAAAACCTCCATGAATCTGTTTGTTCATAAGTTATTTTAACTTATAAATGAATCAATTTCCTTTTTTCTTCAGATTAAAAGTTTTTATGAAAAAACTTGTCCAAATATTTCTACTGCTAAGATCAAAATTGGAGGGCTTGTCATTAGCAACGCAAATAAGCAATAACCAAGCATTTATTTGGAAAAAAGTTACCCTTGTTGATTCAAATAATCATAGCATTAATGTCTAATGGTGTTATAGAGTATATTGGTACTTAAAAGTATTTAGAGAGCAACCTAGAGTAACTTCTGGGTGGTGACCCTAAGAACTAAGTTTTGGCACATAACTCATTATAGTGTATAAGTGAAGAACAAGTCTCATCTTATTATTAAGTTGGTTTTGTGAGGACAAATTAAATTTAAAATCTACTTTATAAGGTGGTATTAGAATCTATTTTAGTTAGATTTATTAAGACAGTCTATTATAGGACCCTCCTCTATTTTTCATGTTCAAGGTGTATCATCCTTAATATGAAAAGATGTGTTGGAGATCCTACATCGATTAGAGATAGGGTCAAATTTTACTGTGTAAAACAGCTGCAAACTTCGTCTTACTAAACTGGTTTTGTGATCTTTGATTTAAGTTTAAGTTCATGATTATAATTGGTTACGAGCCTTCTTCTCTTACAAAAAAGTGTTTCTCAATAACTACTATAGCTGATATACTTTTGTGCACATCAAATAACATACTCTCTAGATGACAAAACAATCTTTATCAATTGCATTACAAGTTAGCATTAAAATTCGAAAAGATATGTGACCTGGTAGGATCTAGAAGAAGTAGATCCATGTCTGCTCTAGAAGTACATGGAGTTCCTTCATTCTCTGGATCACCTGAAATTGACAAGTCAAACCATTTTTCTTAGTTTTGAATTTTGAATGTATTGTAGGTATGCCAAGGAGTTGAGGTTAAGTAGTACCAGTAGGAGTGTGAGATCCTGAAGAAATAAGTTCTCCATTTTCTGATATATCTTTGAAATGAATACCAACCAGCAGACTATAGTCCATAATTCCCTCCTGTTCCAGAAGCTCACAGTCCCTATCAATTTGCCTGAGATAACAAATATATATAGTTTGTGTGCTTATTTTTTTCCATTGGGGTATTAGAAAAGAAACCAACTTTAACAGGGTAGACAACATCTCAGATATAACACAGTGTGACAAAATCTTTCATCACCTGCAAAATTCTTGAAACCAAGACTTTTGTAGACGAAATATGAAATTTAGATCTAGATCTTTAAGGATAGTTGTTTCACTAATCTCTGACTCTGGCTTAATTGTTATTCGCCCAAGGGAAGAACCCTTCAAATCAAAGCGTCTATGGATGGTATACTCAGAGCAGAAGAGATTGCCCATTATGATAAATCGAACCTGCAAAATCCCAAAATTTCAAGTGTTAACTTCCAAGTTTTTTATGCAGTTATAGAAACCACAAATGACTCCACATAGGGTCTTTTCTTTTTCTTTTGCCATGGTACGTGAAAGTAAAATATAAACAGTAATGGGCAAGAAAAATTCTCTTATTTCTTTTCACTTTATCTCTATCTAGACAGAAGAAAATATTGTTTTCTTTCCTCTTAACTAAACATGGCTTTATTAATCAACCTCCTACCAAATGTCTAACCATAAATATACAAGAAAATAAAACTTGTTCTCATAATCCCATATAAATCTATCATATTGTTCTATCTATAATCCAACAAGCTTTTTTACCTTCTTCTGAGCTGGTCCAGTTAACTTAACACAATGCAGACCATAAAATTTTGTCACAAGAGCATTCTCAAATGCTCGAAAATGATTGTAATAAGCTGGTAGCATCCTTAAAAGAGCCTGCATCAGCATAGCCAAATACGTTAGAAGGTGGCTTGATTTAATTTCCCAGAACAATTGAAGTAGGGAGAAGATACAGCACACTCACTTTTGCCTCGGCTTTCTTCATTGTCTTTATCATATAGCGGTCATCGTTGGTCAGGTAAAAGAAGCTACCACTTTTACCAGGAGAGGAAAGTTCACGAAGGGCCTCATTTCCACATATAGATATCATGTAATCAGCTGCATCCACCTTGAAGAGCTTCCTAAGAGTTCTGCAGGCGGAGAGATTCATACAAAAAAGTTATAACTGATTTAGTACAAGAATGAAGAAAATAAATAAGGATTGATATCGCTGGTTTCTAGGAGATATGAGATCTCCAATACACCCTCACGTCGAGACCTGCCAACTCGTCTGATAGCGGGTGTCACAATAGGTCTAACAAACTTTCACTATAATAAGCTCTAAATAGTTATGATACCATATCAATAAGAGAATTTTAAGCCTAACTCAACTTTATAAAATTGGCTTATAAAATAAAGTTTGTACTCACTTATATATTATTCTCTATTAGATGTGAGATTTCCAACAAAAGTAATTACTGGAAAACTAACCACTGCACTAGGATAAACATGTGTTTGGTTATGGTAAAGTTAATTGCTTTAATTTAGCACCTGTCTTAGAAAACTTTCAAAAGTAAATATATAATTACTTTCCTTGAAAAATCCATGTATACAATCTTACCTAAACACTACTGGGCAATAGTCCTTCCATTTGAACTCACATGATGGGTGTGGTGGAGTGTATTTAGATCCTTCTGGGGGAAATCTTGTCCACACTTTTTCCTTGGGATCAAAAGCTGAAGGCTTTAGATCAAGTGATGCTGAGGGGGCAGGTCTTCCAACAGAATGCCTGTGTAACAAATCAAACAAACTCTAATGACTCATATGTGATGCAGGGAATAACTCAACTGCATGTGTGGTTCTATGTGAGATTGATTAATTTGTAAAATTTTGATGATGTACCTGATTCCCAGCTGCAAATTGAGCATGAGCTCGTAATTTTTGTGTCCTTTGCATATGGTTTCCCCTTGCCTCTTTGATTTGGTGGGTGCTTTGAGGGTTTGGAGATGAGTCCCTCTTGAAATAGAACCATCATGGTTTAAAGTTGTGAGGTTGTCATCTGCAGTAGTTGGAGTTTTAGTGCCACTGAAATCACCCTCACAACCACCCCATAACTGCATTCTATCACTTGGCTTCTCCAACCCAACACTTACCCTCCCATCTATGGACATTCTCCTTGGCTTAGCACCATCCCCTCCCTTTGAAGACCTCCACACTGCAAGCCTCTTCTGTGATGGCAAAATTGAAACCTTCTCCCCTGGACAAACTTCATATGCACTCAATGCATTAAAAACTTCTCCAGGATCCCACTCAAGGTGACCCTCCTGTGATGATCCTGGTGGATAGTATGTTCCACTCTGATCTCTGGGATCCTTGCTCCAGTTTCCTGAATAAAAACTTCCATCTTCCCATCTGAAAGCTCCAGTCCCTTTAGGTAAACCATCTTCCCAACTCCCATCATACCTATTCCCATCACCCCAAAAAAATGACCCTTTACCACAAATATTCCCATTCTTCCACTCCCCAATGTAATAGTTCCCATCCCTCCACTCATATCTACCTTGCCCTTCCTGCATCCCCCTTCTCCACTCACCTTCATACTTGTCTCCATTGGAAAAATTCTTCACACCATTACCATGTTTCATATTCATCACCCACTGCCCCTTGTATATGTCACCATTTGAGGCTGTGTATGTGCCTGTTCCATCCATGTAACCATTCTTGAATTCACCTTCATAATTTGGCCCATTTGGCCAACTGAACCTTCCCTTTCCCATTGTTTTCCCTCTGACCCATTCTCCAACATACACACACCCATCAGTCCACACATATTTTCCCTTCCCATGTGGAAAATTATCTGCCCAATCTCCCTTGTAGTAATCCCCATTGGACAGAACCTTCTCTGCATGATAAAGTTCATATACCTCACTTCCATTTGAATGATCCTTACGGCTATGGTCTTCTTCATCTGCATGGGTCATCCCAAATATGCTGTTTGCACGCTTCTTGGCCACAGCCTGTGTCTTTCTCACCGTGGCCTCCCATGCCTTCATAACACTACTATCTCTGCCAATCATTGTTTTTTCCTTCTTCTTCTTCTTCCTCTCTCCCTCACCCTTTTGCAAAATCTCGCACCAATACTTAGGCTATAGCAAAATTCATCAACAAATCTGTGGGCGAGGGAAATGTCAAGTTTCAAAGATTGGCTTTCTGACTAAAGGAGCCATCTTTTGTTCCGAATCCAATACCAACTTGCATGTTGGCGTTAAAATTTCTGTATCTCAAGGTTCCAAGTCATTTTTCATATTTGGGGTATCGATGAAACAACTGTGGCAGACAAAGTTTGCTAGAGGACCCATTCCTTAATTTGGTCAATTTCATCACCCAAATTAATTCCTAAAGGAATTGTTGTGATATTCATGAAACAAAAACCGTGAAAAATCCATCAGAGGTGCAGTTTTTTCTCCCATGTTTGAATTGTTTTTGGTGAGAGAGAATCGTTCATTTCCTACAACCTCTAAGAACCGCGACATGGAACATCTGCTAAATCAGGGGTTTTGTTAACTATTATTAGCCTATGAATAAATTTCATCAACCCTTCACATACTACGCACACTCACTGCTCAACCGTGGGTACTTCATACCTGGTTTTCACAGTGAATGCTAAGGTTCTTTCAATGGATTTTTCTTTAGATTCACTCTAATTCACACTCATTTCGCCATTTTCGTTACAGAGATCATTTATTAAAGTTCTATAGATGAAGACAGTGATGCTCAACACTTCTTGAACATTTGTTAATTTTTGTTATGATCATGTTTTGATGACCGATTATGAGTGCAAAATTTGGATGGAGAAGAAATTTAAATGAATTAATTTTTTTTATGACTATATATATATATATATATATATTGTGCTAAAAATGAAAGTGCATATATTATTAATTGAAGTAATAATAATGAGGTTATAAGCTAAAACTTGGAAAGATTGGTAGTCCTGGTTGCATATTTATTAAGGTATATAAAAGGCATATAAATATTGAGAATGAATTTATTAATCAAAATGAATCGAAATATCTATTATCATCGATGAGGAATGTTAAAGTAGTTGAAAATGGGGTGTCATATAGCAAAAGGTGACAACTGGATTCTAAATGAACTATAATATATGATTTCGTATAAAATATAATTTTCTAACTCTGCTCGAAATTATATTATAGCTTTTGTACTAAACATTGTAACGCCAAAACTGGAATATGAAAAAGAAAATAATAGGACTCTTAAGTTTGCTTTATTTGGATATTTGGATTAGGAAGATTTGTGAGAATTTGAAGAGTAAACTTGGAATGATTTAAATGGAAAATATAAAGAAAGTTGGATTGTTTCAATTAAGATAGGAATTTAAAATAAAATTTTATAATAAAAGTTTATTAAAATTTGTAAATAATATGATAAATATCACAGCTGAACAAGTGGAACAAACACAATGCAAATTCATCAAAAACAAATTGCCATTCAATGAGACTCGTATTTTATTTACAAAAGTTTTATAAAACACGTGATTTTGGTTAGATTTAAGTGTGTTGGATTTGATTTCTATTTGCTATGTGTTTTGTGCGATTCTTTCACTCAATAAATTATTCTCGATTTTTATGACATTGATAACCTGGAAAATTTGTAATAAATACACAAAATAATAATAATAATAATAATAATAATAATAATAATAATGCAAACATCACAAATGATAATGCAAATATGTCATCAGAACTGTGGGTCAAATTATAGATTTAAAAAAAAAATAACAAATGCAACAATAATTAATATATTTACGAGAAATTTAAGAAAGTCTAATTGATTTATTAAAAGATATAATAATGAGATTATGATTTTAATCAATTAGATAATTAAAATCTAGATGTTATATTCAAATTATTGAGCATGAGTTGATTTGTATGACAACAAGGTTATATTTTTTTATAAGAAAAAAATTGGTAAATCTATCCTTGATAGGTATAGCTTAATTGACCGATAAAATTAGAAAAAAAATGAACAAATAATGTTGGAGAAAGACTGATATAAAAAAATTTATAGACCAGTACAAAAATAGCATACATAGAAACTTCGATTAATAATAAAGAATTGAATAAAATGGACGTGAAAAAGATGTAAGCAATAATGTGAATATTGCATATAAAAAAATAGGACTTTCTATGTTTGCAAATTGCTACAACAATGAGAATTCAATCATATAATGGTCATTTTTTCGATGTGGCAAAAGTAGATAATTTTTTTATATTTTGTTAAATCATAAAAAAAAATAGAGTGATGACCATAAGTTATCCTATTTAGAAAAAAAAAGGAATGAATTATTGTAAATATCATAATATTTGTAGTCCTTAGACTAATAATAATTGTATTCATTTTAGGAAAACCAGACCATTGAACAAGGAAGATTAAGATTAAGGTTGAAGAGAAGTCAAATCATTTCAAAGTCATCACTTATGTTGAGCCAATTATGATTGTGGATTTCGTTGAGGAGATTGAGTTCATGTTAATCATGATTGTTGATGTTACTAAAGACATCAATATTAAGAATGTAAAGTTTGCTCTTTTTTCTTTAGGAAAATTTGGAGTTAGAATTGAAGAATTTGATCAAGTTAAAAAATATATTTCCAAAAGTTAAGTGAATCCTTGAGTAATTTTTTAAATCATTAGAAGGAAGGTGATGAAGATGTTTCATGTTTGATCAATCGAAAGCAAAGACTTTTAAGTTGAAAAGAATAATTTCAATAATAGGAAGTTTGGTAAAACTTTTGTGGCTTAAAGTGACTATCATCAACCTTTTTAATTGATTATCTAATGATTGGAACGGAAGTCATTTTGTTACTAAGTTTCAAATAACTGGAAAAAAAAGGAGATCATGGTTGAAAAATAATATTATAAAGACTTAATGGAGAAAAGGGAAAAGAATAAAGGGATCCCACAAACAACAGATAACTTTTAGTGAAGTAAAGTAAAAGTGTGAAATCATCATAAATTCACTCTAACTATTCTCACTTAATCTCCATTTCTCTCTTTCGCTACTAAAATTATTGTTTTCTCCTTTAATTTCGTGCCCCTTTTACATCACCCATACTCATCTGAGATCAGACAGTGAAAAATTGTCTCTGTATTAGAAGTTTTTCAAAAAAATAAATATAAGACTTAAATCTATGCATGTATATAGAAATATATTTGATCACATCATCAATTTGTTTGTATTATGTAATAAATTAGATAAATTAAGTTTTGTATAGACGGAATCAATGATGAATAAAAAGATAATTTTGTCAGGCTTATAAGAAAAGCAAATTGTATGGGAAAATACAAATTTAGCATGCGGTGTCTGAAAGAGGAAGTCCGATGAGGTGTTGAGTGACATGATATACATAGAATCCCAAACATGTCTAAACAAAGGGGTGATGTGAATGTGATGCTTAACATGTTTAAAGCCCTAAACCAACTGTACGGCCATCTCTTCGTCGAAGGCCTGCAGTGTATTGTTTCTCTAGATCAATCTGAAGTTCCTTCTGCTTCTCGGCACGGAGAATATCGTTACTGCTTTGGTTGTTGCTATTCTGCTCTACTTTAGCTTCGCCTTTCACACCCTACAATTTGCCATAGGCACGAGGACAACCTTAGACTCAAACTGAGTTAGTAGGTGAAGAAACTCCAATGGAGTGACTCATTCAAAGTAACATCCCCTTCATGCAATTTTTGGGTCAGAATAGAACAAACACTTACCATGAGTTTGTTAAATTTCTCTTGCCGCTCACGATCAGAAAACATAGCTGTATCCCAACGATGCCCAGACTACAATATTTGGCAAGACCATTCATAAAGCAACGATTGCATAGTTAGTAGCAAATTATCGGAAATGTAAAAATATGTTATTACCCATGTCACAAAACAGGTCATCCTCCACATTACTACTCATCTACTTATTACGTACAAACTCAACCACAGGTACATATTTTAGCAATATGTAATCTTATATTTTTATGTACAATTATCGATAGGTATACAACATTTCAGGTCAACGCTACAGGGTGACTTCAACCAACAAATCCCAAGGCATATTTTGGTGAGAATGTATATGTAGTTCATTCACAGTACAAATGCATACATATTTGATATGCCATAGAGGATTTTTAAAGGAAGCAATATATTAATTTAGAATTTGTTGAATGATAACTAAGTTTAAGGTAGCTTTGACCCATTGTGCGGGTGTTATGTTGGTTGCAGAATCTAATTCTTGATTCGGTTGATGCAGACGATTCAACTCTATCGGCAGCACAATATGTCAAACACCCATTCTTGTCTATGCTATACAAAATTGAGCAGTTGCGAAGGGAATAGCAACAAAGCAGAGGCAAAGCATTTTCTATATTTAGGAAATTATGACCCGCTATCTTTGGAGCTATCTTAGGCAATGGCAGAGGAAATCATAGTTTGGCAGCACAAGTTGGAGGTTGCCTAGAAGATTGCTTATGCCAACATGGTATGTTATCTGTGTGGGCATGACATGTTGCTATGAAGAGAGGTTTTGTTTTACTGTTATGGAAGCTATAATGCAGGTTATATGGAGGCATAGGCAAAGAAGGCAGCTAAGGTGGAAATCTGGAAGGAGGGCCCGGCTAGTAAAGGAACTGATGTTTTAGTCTGTTGCAGCAAGTGCAGAAGGGCACACGATGCACTTAGAGGCCTCCGCAGATGCACTCTAGGACTTCAAATTCACTAAGGGTATGAACCGTCTTCAATATGGATAAGTGTGGATGAACCATGCGTAATTAGGGCTCTTCTGGGTGAGTGTGATTGGAGTTTGAAATGGTAATTAATGTTTATCAAGTTATTTATAGTTTTTAATTGCCTTTACTTGGTTTATATTTCATATTTAATCATAGTTTAATACAAAAAGAAGAAACCTTTTGCATCAGAAATAGATGAATGACTTAGTTTATATGATGTGCTGCTAAAAAGTAAACAAATAAGAAAATCTGTTGCTTTCCCATTTTATGATACTGAGTCTAGTGATGAATGGATAACTAAAGAAGGAGATAATGTTGAGGTTTCACAAACTCAAGGCAAAGGTGATGGTGGATATGTTGACTTAGCTTGACCAAGTTCAACTGCTAACTCTAGATGCACTTTTATCCGTCAGTACTATTCTATGCTCATACTCCCTTCTTTTCAAAACTTTGGTTTTTACAATTTCAATCTATTTGTGCAACTTTAAAATTTTTTTTTTTTAAGTACTTTACTCCACGACATAGCATTGTTAAAATTTTTCACTTATAAAATGTTATTCAATAAAGAGAAAATTATTCTCCACAAGAATAGTTTCTAAAAAATATCCAAATTGAAGATAAATTTATTGTTACTAACTAAACTTTCATTAATCCAATAATGAATTAGACCAATTAGATGAATAAGTGGAAACAAAAAGAGTGTTTCTTAATCATTATATAGTAAAAAATTAGTTCATGAAAAATGAAATAGAAATACTCACTAGTGCAAAATAAGGGTTTCACGACGTATATAGACACTGGTTCAACAGGAGCGTCGTCTACAAAAATGTGATGTTAATTTTAAAAATAAGATCATTATATAGACTACGCTTCTAATTATAACCGTCGTCTATTTGAAAACATAGCATATAGAATACGGTTTTGTGTGAAACGACCATTGCCTATACCTGTGTATCATATAGACTGCGGTTATTAGGTCATGACCGGGAACAGGACCAACAATATGGAAGAAATCACTATGGCGGAAGCAATGACTCTCTTAGAAATCCTGATCGAATTTGTCATCATTAACTGAACAATTTCAACCTCTCGTCTCAAACATCTAAATTGAAAAGCACTAGTTCCTGGGAAACAAAAGCCTAGAAATGTGAATTACACTAATTCAGTTCATTTCAACTTCACGATCATTCCTCGAGTATATTAATCCCAAAGAAAAGTTACTGTCTTATATGCCATTCTATTTGCAAAAGGAAAGAACACATCCAAATAAAAGAAAAATGCAAAATACCTCTTCAGTAGGTGTACTCTTCTTGCTGCCCCACAACAGTTTCTTCTTTTGGTCAGTAGTCAAGCAACCAGCCCCAACTAAGTTCCTATTAACTGTTATGCACCAAAATTTCAAAATGAACACAACATGCATATGATCTATAATCAAGTTCCTATTTCAGTCTCATCTATTTCTAGATGCTTGGCTAAAATAATTTTTTTTAAGGTTGACAACTTGGAAACTCAAATCATTAGGAGAGAAGAAAAAAATTTCAATAGAGAAAATAAATTTGAGGACTTAATGGCAAACATCCACGTCATATACATCCAAACCCACATCAATTCACCTTAAGCAAATGTGAAAGTTGAAATTGTGAACTTTAAATCTATCTGAATCCAATCAATCATAGAAAAGCAAACATATGTCCATAACCCAAAAGTAGGGAAATTTTGAGGATAACTAGTGCATACCTAATTCAGCAGCCCTCATGGCTGCAAATTTTGCAGCATCTAGATCATTGTCACCATCAAAGCCACTGGTCTTGGCAGCCAATGAATCTGCCTTGCTCTCATGAGAAAACTTTGAACTCTTACTTTCATTGGATTCAGTACCTGAAAATGAAGCAACACAGTAATTTCATATAATGGTACAAATATTAAAAAATCAGTAAAAAAAATATGTAAACAATACCATTTTTTCTATTATTGTCATCCTTGTCAGGATCAAACAACTTTAGTTTCTTCCCAGAAGTTTCTTTATCTTCAACAGCACACTGCTCGCCTTCTTTTCTAGTTTTTCCCTTCCCAATCTTAGTGTCATGTCTTCCTTTTTCTTTCCATGGAATGTTTTGATCGTTTAACTCCTTCTGCTCACTCTTATAAGCATCTTTTACACTATATTTATCGTTGTCTCTCTGTGGACTTGAGTCATCTCGTTGGTCACTTCTGTTGTAGTCCCCTGAGCTTCTGCGTGAATCTCTTCTTTCATTTCGACCATCCCAGTCCAATGAAAGTCCCTCCCTCTCCACCTCATCATGCAGTGCATGCTTCTTACTATATGCAGATTTTTCATAAGGATCGTTCTCTTTATATTTTTTATGATCCAAGTATGCTTCCCTTCGTTTTTCTTTGCTTCTATGATCAGGCCTGTCATATTTGTCATGTGAATACTTGTCCAAACTGCGATGGTAGTTTTTTGACCTCATATCACTCTCTTCTCGCATATGATCATCCCTTGACTCATGTCCTGAACGAGAGATTTGCCTCTCCCGATATCTATCTTCATTTGCATACTTGTCACGTCGAGAGTGACCATGGGAACTCTTGGATGACTGTCTATCAGGATTTCTAAGAGAGTCATTGCTTCTGCCATAGTGATTTCTTCCATATTGTTGGTCCGGTTCCCGGTCATCATACTTCCTTGAATAATGGTGAGAGACTCTTGAGGAATTTTCTCTCACTGGATTTGGACTTGAGCTATGTCCTTGCCTAGGATTAGCTGCATATAAAGAACATAAATTTATTTATTGAAGTCATAGACTACATATAGCTTAGCATTGAATTTTATAACACTAAGATCAGTACTGTAGTGGATTATTATGCAAAACACTTTTATGGAGATTCTTCCAGATAAAAATAGTTACTGGCAGATTGCAGCACAGGGTCATTGATATGAGGGTATACCCAAAAGTGAACAGCTTAAAATAAACAATAAGCAATGTCGTAACGTGTAATGAATGGTTCTCCATGCATGAGGCAAGAACAAGGGACAGAATGTTTGCTTGTCTTGCAGTGTTTTAAGTGCGTAACTGAAGGTAACTGACGTGATTTTCTTAATATACATGCATCTTGGACATGTGCTAACACGCACTTAAACAATTAACTGATATGAATAGCAAAACATTTAAGTGACTAGGAAGATAATAGACATTTACTTTTGGCTTTTCACAACAGAAAGAAAAAGATAAAAAAGACACGATAGGCACCATTGTAGTTAGAATTGCAAAATTCATTACTTGTATCCTGATTTGATACAAAAAAAATCATAGTTTGAACCATATCACAATTAGACTGGTTTTTGACCTTGAATACTTTGCCCAATCATGTGAATTGCTTCCGTATAGGAGGAATTGCAATTCAGAGCTACATTGTGCAATTCTAGCACAGTAGGTTGTGCACAAAAAACAGCTCAGGTCAAACAACTAATTTCTTAAAAATAAACAATTTTAAGGGTTTTGTTTACACTATGTAAGAAAATAAAGAATTATTTAATTAATAACAATCACATCAATTACATTCTCATTATTTCTATTTGTAATAACCAAAACCTATAAAAAAAAGAAATAAGAATATGCTGAAATGAATAAGAAGATTCTGAACACATTTTTTTCCTAATTATTATGGAGATATTGAGAATAATTTTTATCCTAATAATTTTCTATTTACAGCACTCCTCTCAAGTTGGTAAATGAATATCAATCATTCCAAACTTGCCTAAAAGATTCTAGAATCTGCCCTTAGGAAGCCCTTTAGTGAAAATGTATGCTTCTGAAATCCTATAGGGACATGAGTTATACCACTAAGCTCCTATGAAGATTATCTTTGATGAAGTGTCAGTCAATTTCAATATATTTGGTCCAATCATGTTGAATTCGATTATGGACAATGCTCATGGTTGTCACCGTACATTGCATAGAGATGTCAACCTTTATTTTAAGGTCATCAAATATAATCTTCATCCAGAGTCCCTTCAGACAAACCTTGACCAAGGGCTCGAAATTCAACTTCTACACTGGAATGAGATACTATCTATCTTGTTCTTTGCTTCTAAGTTAGACTTTATCCAAAAAACATAAAAAACACAAATGTAGATTTTCTGTAACTAACAAAACTTGTATAGTCTACATGAGTATATATCTTCAAGGTCAATGTGTCTTATTTTGTCTTCTTTCCTAAGGAATAGCCCCTTTCCTAGGCATGACTTCAAGTCCTAAAGAATTTCATCAATTGTTTGCATGTGACATCATAGTGAATCCATTCAAATGAGAAATTACTCTTTTTTCAAAAGATGGAATGAAATGCACGATGATGCTTTGACAGTTGACAAATATCAAATTTGAAAGACTCAACAAACTCTATAGTGAATAAGTGAGGGAATAGGGATTTTAAAAGGTGAAGGAGGGATGCCCAAATCTTTTATGGTGAAGCCATATTTGGGAATTTGTTCATGTTTATGATGTTGCTTGTCATTGTTTTGGCCCTTGGATTCCAGTAGATACAACCCATACTACTCCCTTAATAATTAAAAGCATCTTCCTTGTGGCAAAGTCTTGAAATACACAATAAGAACATAAAAGAGTTACTGAACAATTCAAATCTTTTGTAAGCTTTTGTCTATAGATAAAGTTATTGGTCAATTGTGGGACATATAAAACATCCTTTAATACAATAGATGATTCTAAAGTTATATTCCTAGATCTGCATATGGGTACATCATCACCATTTGCAACTGTAATGAGTTGTTTTCTAGTCACTTTTACATATGAATCAAAAAGCTTAGGAAAAGGAGTCATGTGATTAATTACTCTTGAATCAAGAATTCTAAAACACCATAAGACGAAGGGTTAATAGTATTGAATGTACTATTACCTTTTATTGGTAAGGAATACGATCCAAAGGATTTAGTCATTAATTCAATCATTATTCTCAAATGATTAAGTTTCTCTTAAAAGCTTTCACACCAGACATTGAAAAACACAAAACAAAGAGACAATAAGAGGAAAACTTATAACAATGGGTTGTTAACTATATACCACTACCTTAATAAGAGAAAAAACCATTTCCCCATAGTGGAATTAAGATTCATAGCATACCAACTAAAATCTTCTCAAAACGCTGACCACATAGACAGGGAAAAGGAGTAGGTTGCATAAGCTATTAAGGAAAATAGTGCAAGTATTTTAACTTGTTATAAACTGCAATCACATCCCCACCTTATGCTAATCACAAACATAAAACACTGTATTAGTTTTCATACACAGGGAACTGCTGTGACGTCAGAAAACACCATGAATCAGCCTTAAGTCCAGCACGCCCATAAATTAGATCATTTGGTAAGTGACAAAAGAAATAACGTACCACCTATCTAATTCCATCACAAGAAGAACCATGCACGAACAGCACAAATTTAAAAAGTTTCAAATACCAAATTACCAACATTGGTTGAAAATTCATCACAATACCATTGAAACTTCTAAAAGAAATAAGACCAAGAGCTTAAAAGATCCCAACCATCAGGTGAGGATGATCCATCAACAGGTGACCGGCGCCGATAATTCCTACTAGCTGCATCACCAGAAGGCTTGCGAAATGCGGTTTTCGTATCGGAATCGCCGTGAGGCGGCAACGGTAAGTTCGAATCCATCATGCCAAGCCTGCAATTGCACTAACACAGTTGGTCAGATTAGAATGCAAAAAACATCTCAGTGAATTGAACAATCAAAACAAGGAAAAAAAAAACAGACCAGTGCAAAATTTCAGAAACAGAAAAAAAAAAAAAATCAAGAACCTAATTAACAGTGACTGTTAAACAGACTCGTGAATAAATTAATGCCAACCTCTTCAACCAAGGCCAGTCCTACTGACATCAAGGGTTCATTATTTTAACACCAAGCAAAAACAAATACATATAAATAAAACGAAATGTTAACTTTTCAATAGCAAAATTAAAAAAAGAAAATCAAGAACTTCAACACGTCTTCAATTTAAAATAAAATTAACACGAAGAAGCAAATCGCTTCAGCTCTTAGGTTTCCTAGGTATTGAAGCAAGGAAAAAATCAGATAAAATCCAAAGATTAAATGTGCGAACGTGTTCTAAACAAGGCATGCATAAAATTTAGGAACTGAGATGCGCTACTGAAAATCGTAAAGAGAAAGTGAGAGAGAGAGAGAGAGAGAGAGAAGCAGCTACTGCGAGGATTCGGAATTTTGAAACGAGAGAAGATTAATTCATTGAGATTTTGGCGCTTGTGAGTGCAAACATAAGGAATGAATAGATGCGATAGAAGAAACGAAACCCTTGATTCTGCGTGTGTCGTTTCAGTTAGTTTGAATCAATTGGGAAGAAGAGATTAGCTACATATAAATATTTCAACCCCAACAAAAATTATTATTATTATTAAAGTAGCGGGCGTGTAATAAATAAATAAAAATACAAGAGAAACACTAAATTTTAATTCTATATTTTTTTTATATTGTTAAACACATCATATTGATATTATTGGGTATAATTTGTCTCATAAATACATCATAGTTGTTGTTGATATTATTTAGAATAAATGCAAAACTTTTTTTTCACATTGTTTCTTAAGAAACTCAAAGGGAAGTCTTTCGCAAATAATTAATTCAAGGTCTTTTTCCTAGCATGTATGTTGGCTTATGTGATTAGATCCGAGAGGAATTTAATGAAAAAGTGAGAAAAATATTTATACGAAAAAAATATACAAACAAGAAATATCACAAGGAAAAAACGAGAAGAAGAAATATCACAAGAGAAAAGTCGTAAAGAAATTGAAAAAGAAACAAAAAAGCAAAATAAAATGAAACTTTATTAAAAAAATATAAAATATTTTTATAAAACAAATAAGATTATATTTAGACTAGTAGAACAATAGAAGATATATATGTATTTGAAAGTTATGTGTTACTTATGACTACTTATATATGTCATTTTCAACTTATATATGTCATTTTCAAGTGCATGTGACGGCTGACATGTCTCTCTATCTTTTATAAAATATTTCGTATGTTTTCATATAAGGTCTCAACAACAAAAACGAGTTCTAAAATTTAAAATCATCGAGTAAAATATAAGTAATTATGATAAAATATGGATGCAATTCCAACAAGATTACCATTTTAGTTTGTATAATCATACTACAAATATAAATAATTAAGATATTTAATAACAATACTTATTTAATTTAGGTTTTTAAGATGAATACTTTGTAACAATGTATTTTGGAATATAAATATGTATTTTTGATTTTCCATAAATTAACTTATAACATTTTACATTTTGGATTGCAAAAATTCAAAAAAAAAAATCATTGGATTCTGAAAATGAAACTACAAAACATTTGTCACCAACCATCACCTCTAGTCACCAAGCACAACAACCACCACCATTCAGAAACAATGAAATGCTCAACCAAAAATACATGTAGTCACATCATAACACCACAAATCCACAGGGGTGCATGATTAAAACATGGGGTGCACCATGAAGAAGCCCCAATGTTTTAAATCCTGGGTAATATTATCTTCCAGAAAACTATGCGTTCTGGGCTGCTTCTTCCTGCACCTCCATACTTGTGTCACCCCCATAAATTTTTCGTATTCCAAAAATACCCTTTTCAATATTCTGGATTATATAATCCAAAAGTCTTTTGTAATTAGCTTCCGGAATACATAATCTGGAAGTCTTTTCTATACATAAGATTAGCTTCTGGATTATATCATCCGGAAGCCTTTTTTTTCATATGTGTTATTAACTTCTGGATTACATAATCCAGAAGTCTTTTTCCACCCCATAATCCATAAGTCTTTTTCCACCTCTTGGATTTAAAACCCCATAATCCATAAAGTCTTTTTCCACCTCTTGGATTTAAAATAATAAGCTCATGGATTATGTAATTGAAGTCAATTTCATATTTTAGTATGAGGGTGGCACAAAATGGCCCATACAAGTAATTTTTTTGCACGTTTTAATCTATTTTTCCAGTTAAATATGGACATTAAATTGTTAGAGTATGCAGAAATGAGTGAATATGGCGCACAATCTAGTTTTTGTTCAGTTTTAGTCTTATAAGTATACATAGGTTTTCCCATTAAATGCTTTCTGAAATGTACGGAATGAGACACCTGCATAATCATGGAAGAAGTAGGTGAAATGGGATACGTTCTAAACTAGCGATACCAATAGTTTTCAATATTCAAAATTGTTTCTATTGCGTGTAAAGAATATGGAAGTTGAAATCTCAATTCCACCTTCAATTCTTGATAACTAATGTTCCATCTTATTTCTCAATTATTACATTCAACTAACAAAAGTGGTATAGCTTGATAAAGAAAACTAATCATCAATTTACCACATTATCAAATTCATATTTCCATTGCAAAGAGTGAAAAATCATCCCACTGAATCTGAAGCTCGAGAAAAATAAAAATAGACAAGTCAAGACATGACACATGTAGAAAAGGGAACAAGCCATTCTTAGCTTTCCCAATTAAAACATGATGTACACCATGGAGAGTGCTGAAAGATCTTAATGTGAATCTTCTTCTTCACAGAATTTGGTGTACTTTTCTGAATCCATCAAATTGTTTACTTCACCACTGTCAGACAGTTCAACCTTAATAATCCATCCATCTTTATAAGGGCTTGAGTTGACCTGTGTGAAGAAATGTAGGACAACATGAAAACTCTTGGTGTTTATAAAAAAAATTATTCATTGCAATACTTAAGCTACAGATAATCGTAGTGATCCAAGATGTAGCATACAGAAACAGCAAAGTACAAAAAGGGGGTAAAAAAGTTAGTGCCTATAAACTGCATACACATTTTGTCTTTCATGTAAAAAGCTCTTTAGGTGCCTATAAACTCAGCATACGCGTAGTGATGCAAGATGTAGCATACAAAAACAACAAAGTACAAAAAGCGGGAAAAAGGTTAGTGCCTATAAACTCAGCATACACATTTTGTCTTTCATGTAAAAAACTCTTAAAGAATTAAGCAGAAAAACTTACCAAAGCAGGAGAGCTATTAAGCTCTTCATTAACTTCGGTCACTTTTCCTGAAATAGGAGAGTTAATATCACTAGTTGCCTTCACACTTTCAACTGCACCAAAACTATCTCCTTGTGTCACGGTGGTTCCCACTTCAGGCAACTCAACATACACAACATCACCCAAATGATCTTGGGCATGATCAGTTATGCCAACAGTTGCAGAATTTCCATCAACTTTGACCCACTCATGGGAATCAGCATACTTCAGATCTTTAACAACTGGAAGTAAACATGGAAGAAGCCAACAATGCAAGTTAGATGTTCTTTTTCATATAAAAAAGCCTCTATGTAGATGAACTACAAGAATGTTAGTTGCAACAACTCGCAAAACATTTCCATATCCTACTGGTTCAAATGCAAATATTACATTTGAAATAAAATTGAAGATGTAGATATGCCAAGAGTCAGAAAAGCATCAAAGCCCATAAGATGTTTACATTCAAGATATAAAACTAAACAGTTGTGTGATAGAAATGTTTACCCAGCCAATTAGGATCAATGAGTATAAAGGGTCAAGTTAGATAAAAGTATCCCAAAAATAGGCAATGGTTAACTTTAAAAAAGCCAAAAGTATTCTAGCAAATTTCCAATATGCACTAGAGCACTAGAAAAGCCTTTCTCTCTGATCTAATATTAAATCCAACAAACAGCATAGCTACAACCCATGGTTCAAACTTTCGGTAACAAACTCTGAAAACGCATACAAACGTGAAATATTTCAAATGTTAATAGAATTTATCCTTGCTTCCTTTGTAACTCAGTGTTAAAAAATTCCCTCTTACCCCTTTTAACACTATACACTATCTATTACCAGCTCCACCCTTGGCATTCTCCTGTTTGATCACACCAGATTCAGAATGCAACATATTTTGTAGGTCACAGAAAATACTGCCATTAAGAATATGAAGATAAAAACATAGAAAATTGGGTGCATTATTTCTTATGCTACTTTTTTGAGTGGCTGGATGGGTGCACTTTCCCTTCCCACCACCGTTCAGAAAGCTCCATGCCATTAAAGCACATGCATAGATAATAACATAAAGGAAACGGTGTAAAAACAATGTGAACAGTGCCAACAAATTGAGAGATCTGAATCCACACACTACAAGTCAGCACAATGATGAATGCACGTCACACATCATAAATCATATGAAAAAAAAATGTTAATTTCCAATCTAGAAAATAAGAAACCCTAGATTCAAATCATTAGAGGAAAGACATAGATCAAGATCCACAGCATAACACATGAAAAAAACTCAATTGTTGGTGATGAATGAAAAAAAAACAGATCACAGCATAACACAGAGAGAAGAAGAGAGGGTTAAGGAGAGAGGGATGTTACCATTGGAAAAGGCCCTGTTGAAGACAGAGATCCTGAGGTAAGAAGCAGCCCTTGAAGCCCAGAATTGCCTGCAAGCCATCTCTCTCTTCTTCTCTTGTCTTCTCAGTGTATTTGTGAGTTCTACACTTTTTTGCTTTTGCTTTGTGATGATCATCAAGAGCCAACTTCCAACATATTTATATTGCTGGGGTTGGTGAAAGTTTTCTTTTTTTTTTATTCCTTATTCCTTAAAGTTATCTATTTTTAATTATAAAAAATATTTTATCTTTTTAAACACAATATATTCTCTATGATTTTGTAATTATTTAGTCACATTTCAAAAAAATAAATAAATGTATATTATACCTGAGAATAAATACATTTGAAGTATTATTGTAAATATTGCCTTTTGGTATTTTTTTAGTTTCTGTAGAATATTTTGTTGTTTTAAAATTTCCAACCTTTTTTGAATGCTGTTTCTTTTGTCTCTATAGTGTATTATAGTAAATTTAGTGCTAAAACTTGAAAGTATTAAGTAAAAATAACCAAAAAATCAAATTAATGTAAGTATGATATTTATTAATTTTAAAAATAAAATCTTTGCGTATAAATTTATTTTTTATTTTAAATATACTAACAATAGCTTTTGTATTTTGTTTTTTAAATAGTCATTTGCTTTTATCACGATGTTATTTAAAAAATAATAATTACATATAATTTTTATTTAATAATTAAATATACTTATCATTTTGTAGGTAAAAAAAAAATATTAGTAAAAAAACATATAATAAAATTGTTCCATGTATGATGATTGGCTATATTAATATTATTATTATTATTAATATTATTGTTATTAATATTTTTATTAATGTTATTATTTTTTTAATAATTTGTATGTAATGTTGAATTTATTTATGTATATCGATCTGTATGTAATAATTTGTTTGTAATGTTGAATTTATCAATAAATAATATTTATGGATAATATCCATATGTAATGCTGAATTCACTTACGAATTTGTATTTGTGTGCAATAATTTATAAGTTTTAAATTTATGTTAGTGTAGTGTGTTGTTTTATTCTATTAAGAATGGTTTATAAACAATGTTGTTCTTTCTCTACTCCTCCTAGTATAAAAGTGTCTTCATTTCTTTTACATTGTACAATTTGAACTTTTGAACTTCATAAGTTCCTTTTGTACTTTGTTTGGTGGATGTTTATGTTCTTCATATATGAGAAAAATTTCATATTACTATCATGCTTATCTTAAACTAGTTATGGATAGTTTCAACAAACTTTTCATATAGAGAGTGGTTAGTAGCACACTGATATATCAAAACATAAATTTGTATAACAAGAAAGACAAACTTAGTCTTTGTAGAATAGTGTGCGTATCAACTTTTTCTCTAGATAATTAATTTATTGTACTATGTTTTACAAATTTATTTTTTATGGATAAGAACATGATAAGGATAAGTTAGGTTCTAAAACTTAAGAGTTATTTGATGTAATTGGAATTGAAGATGGATAACACGAAACAAGAATAAAAACAAGAAGCATAAAAAGTAATAAAAATTTTGTTTAGAGGAAGATCCACTGAAGAAACACTTAAAAAATCAAAGAAAAAATAAAGAAGCAAAATGAAATGTAGGTCTTTAAAAGATTGTATAATATTTTAAGGAAATAAAATAATATTCTATAAACTTATGTTGGGTGTCCATAAGGAGAGCAAAAGAAATAGTTTTTATCTTCAATATGTCACTTTCAACACTATTTGTTTATATAAGTGTTTGCCTATGTCACTTTCAATACTTAAATGTTTTTTCTTGAATTAAAAAAGTCCTCATATACTCTTGTAAGTGTTTTTTCACTTTTTGATAATCATCCATGTCTCAAACCAACAAGATTAAAGAGTTAACTTTGCGTTAATTAATAATATTTTTAAAATTATAATTTCTGAATAAATTTTAGAATTAACTTATGTGTAAATTAATTTTTAAAAATTTTTATTTGATTTTTTAGTTTTATCATGTATATAAGCTAATTTTAATTTATAAAAAATCTAATGTTTTTCTCTCCTAAAAATATCTAAAAAAAAAAGTTGAATAAACAAATTTTTAATCATTAAAATTGTATGGAACTAAACATTTATAATTCACTATTACAAAAAGGGAAAAATGCAATTTAACCTTTTTATAAATTTTGAATTTTCTCTTGTTTTCTCTTTTTCACCTACTTTCCTTCTGCAGATCCAATATAAATACAACTAAGATTATTTAGAATTTAAAATTACAATTATTTTCAATATGTAATTATAATATATAATATTATAAAAATTACTAAAAAATATTTTTAAATTAATCTTTTATAGAAACATGTTTTTATAATTTTGGGTTTAGGGTTTTAGTAATTAGGGTTAAAACTGGAAAATATCAAACCAGTGGCCTCATCTTCTTCTCCGTTTCAACCGTGAAGAATGGCGGAGTCCACTGTCCCTAAAGGGGCCCAAAAACCCGTCACTTCCAAGGTCCCTTTTTCCTTTTCTTTTCGTTTTGTTTCCCTTTACAATTTCCGACTAAGTTAAACGAATAGAGAACAAATTAATGTACGAGTATACTCACATAAGAGATACTTGAATCCAGAGAGGTTTCGCTCAATTTCTTCCGCTATCTGATTTGGAGCAAAACAGTGATTTCATTTTGGACTGGTGTTTGTTTAACATGTTGCTGTCTCCAGTGATTCACTAGGGAGTTATATGTATATTTTATGATGATTAATACATCATAGATTATTTGTGATTAGGATTAACCTTCTATTAATCCACAAACAATTTTGAAATCCCACAACACTGTTCTTCAGTGGTAGTTCCACTCTATCTATTTGATGTTTTTCAAGCACTGTATTACATCTAGTGCATTTCGATTTGGAGGAGCCAATTTCCTGAATGATGCTTGAACTGGAGATGAAGTATAAAAGCATAGCTTTATTGGTACAACTTCATAAGGACAAAGAGAAAGTTATAGGTTTTTACTGAGCAACTATCAAGACATGCCTTTCATATGGGTTTATATAGTATTGAATAACCTTTGCCAGTGTAGGAGTGGAGAAAAATAGAGTAACAGGAATCGAGGGTAGCATTAGGGGAAACATAGGATTGTGAAATGAGACTAATAAAATGGTCATGCATCCAGCAAGCTCTTTTCATGATAATATTTGTTTACTCCCTACCTTTCTTTTTCATGTTATTTTTCTTTTATTTATCTCTTCTTTTAACTTATCATTGTATTCTGTGCAAAATTATTTGATGTTTGTTTGTTTGTTTGTTGTTGTTGCTGGTAAGGTTGCGTTCAGAGGTAAAAAATTGGAGCATGGGGATGGAGAAGTAGTCATAATTGGGGGTATGGTGTTGGACATTCACGCTACACCTTCAGTGAGAGCAAATTCTGGAACAACTGTCCCTGGCAAGGTTGTAATCTATCTATATTTTATCTGAGAAGGAAAGAGGAAAAGAAACCTAATAGGGTTCTGTTTGTATACTTCACCAAACATTTACAGGAAAGGAAAAATAAAATAAGTTTCTAAATAAGAAAAATAAAACAAGTTTCTAAATAAGAAAAATAAGTTTCTATACAAGGTAATTCTAGTTGATGCGTTAACTAAATTGTCACAGCCCTTTCATATTAGCTGAACCAAAAGCTGTTGTTAATTTTTCCTTCTTATTTTCTTTGCTTATAAGTGATCTTAAACAAGTTAATCCAAATAGTATATATACAGCCCATTCAGTTGTAAGTAGTCAATATCAGGTAAAGTTGATTACATTAGGTGAAGACAATAGCTAATTGCTTCTCATTCAATGCTGAATGAGAGGTTGATGCCTGCAACATCTATTTTACCATGGGTCTAAAACTTCCAAAATTTGAAGTTACTTTGAGATATTTCTAATCCAAGTTAAGTGAGGTGGAAAAGAAAAGACTGAACCCAAAACACTGGTTAAGAGAAACTAAGTTCCTTGCTACTTAGACCAACTGACATTGGTTAACTCAATCTTCTTAATGACGTGACAAGCATAAGCAGCGCTGATTGAATATTCTCAGTTATTCTTTTTCTTTTTCATGTTTATATCTATCTTCTTATACTGGAGAATTTTCAGGTCTATTATGTCCGAGGAGGTGTGGCTAGGAATGTAGCAGAGTGCATGTCAAAACTAGGAGCAAAGCCATTCATGATTAGTGCTCTTGGGTTTGACATGGCGGGTAAATTCTTACTATCACAAAGCATTTTCTTGCAATGCTGTCATTCTTTTTACTTCAAGCATTATTGTGGTCAAGAGGCACCCTTTATGGCAACTTCAACTGATACCTATTAAAATCTGTTGACTGTTCAAAATTTTGATAAATGTTTATGTCCTACGTAGACTAAAGCACAGAAGTAGTATTGCTTTTAGCAAAATGTGATATAAAATAATTTTCTTAAGAATCTATGGAGTCCTGGAAATGAGAGGAAAGGATTGTAAATGGTCCTTGGATGGAAATTTTATAATGATTATGAAATCCCCAATCCTACAAATATACAATGAATTCCCTTCTACGAAATAGATATGGTGTGCTTCTACCCATGATACTTCATTAATCTGATTGTAGTACGTGTCAACTCCTACTAATTAACTCCAGTAATGTTCTAGATTTTACTGACCTGTGGTGGCTTAATTATTGATGTCTGATGCTTTACACTTTGATTTTTAGACTACCTTTAATTACTTAGATCCCTGATTACAATATAAGACTTTCTACACTAAATTAACCAGTTAAATATTTAGAAAATGGCCATTGCGTGACAAAAGCATCTAATCATCTAAACAGTAAGAACATAGTTTTCATTTTGTATCACATACATACCCATGAGCATGGACAGTACAATGATAAATGGGTAGTCAATGTATACTAAATTTGTATCTTCATTCTTTCCTTATTCCTACAATTAACAAATTATAAAGTATCCCAATCTATAATGTTTTGAATTAAATATCCCTCCAAGGATGCAAACTGATATGCATGCCATTCCAATCTGTTAAGAATATTCTGTGGATTTCCTTTAATTACTAAGACACTTTGATGAAAATGACATATGGAGAATAATTTTCTTCTTTTACTCTATTTCTTCTTTTTATAGGAAACCTGTTGTTGAATCAGTGGAAATCTGCTGGCCTATCTTCAGAAGGCAAGTTATTTTTTCTTCATCATTAGATATGCCATAACTATGTAAAGTAACGATTTTGTGTGTTTTTGAATTTGAGGTAGGTATTTTGAAGGATAAAGATATTGAAACTCCAGTTGTATGCAATGTATTTGACATTAATGGTGAGGTAGCAGCTGGTGTTGCTAGTGTGGAAGCTCTTGTAAGTTGACCATTCAAGTATTAAGCTATCAAGTAATCTCCTAACTTAAGCAAGCTAAAAGATGTATTTTGAAACTTTTTTTTAATGACAGTTGTTGTAATAGACTGAAGCAAGGAAAACAAATATAATACAATCATTTTGTTGCAGGAAAAATATTTGACACCTGACTGGATCTTGCGCTTCAAAAGCACTTTACTTTCTGCTCCAGTGTTAATGGTGGATGCAAATATGAGTCATCCTTCTCTTGAAGCTGCTTGTAAAAGTACATTGCATGCCAACATTTTAATTCTCTATTTTCCTCTCTCTGCTGGATTATGAACTCACTACAGATGTTGTTTTCCACTGCATAAATATCCATATTCCTCAGTGGCGACTGACATGGAGTGTCCTGTTTGGTTTGAGCCAGTATCAGTTACTAAATCCCGAAGAATCAGTTTTATTGTTGAGTATGTGAGTGCTATGCTCTACACAAACTTGATATTCTTTATTAGATTTATTTCATGGTTTGTTTAAAGGTGGTTGTGAGTAATTAGGGACTGCAGTAGTCTGAAGTAGTATAAGAGACTGGATAAATTTCGTGCGTTTAGTTTACATAGTGGAGGCTCTTGTTTATAATATAAGTCATAAATACAGTGGACAACAGTTTCTATAATTTATATGAATACATACAATTCACAATATCTCATAATATCCTTGATTGCAATATTTACATAATCCCTGATTGTCGTAGTAAACAGTTTGTTTTGTGTGTCATCAGCTTTCCTTACTTTGTCTTGAATTCTTGATATTCATTATCTTAATAATGATGTTATCATATGCATAAATTTAAATATTTACCAGCATCACTAGTTTTTTTAGATATATTACATTTGTTTAGGATATGATTTAACTCTATCGACATTATAGGATAGCATTTGTGTTTTTCTGTAAAAATGTTGTTTTTGACATTTGTGCATATTTTGTTCAGGTGACTTTTGCTTCACCAAATGAAGATGAACTTATTGCGATGGCAAATGCTTTATCTGGTAGTGATGAGTTTCAACCACTTAAAGAAAGTCAGAAGAAAAATATTTCAGTAGTGTCTTTGTTTCAATTGCTGAAACCAGCAATATGGGTTTTGCTAGAAAAAGGCATTGAAGTGGTCCTAGTGACCGTTGGATCTAATGGAGTGTTTCTATGCAATAAAGGAGGGCCTCGCCACTTTGAAAACCCTACAGAGAAAATAACTCGGAGTGGTTTTGGTGGACAATTATACAAGGCCGTCATGCAAAAATGCCCACCTAGTCATTATTCTGGCTTTTCAGAACTTAATAAAAGCTCTCATATTTTTGCTGTGCATTTTCCATCTCTTGCTGCATCAGTTGTGAGACTTACTGGTGCTGGTGATTGCTTAGTCGGTGGAACACTTACATCAATTTGTGCAGGATTAGATATTATGCAAAGTGTGTCAGTTGGCATTGCAGTGGCTAAAGCTGCTGTTGAGGCTGAGGCTAATGTCCCTAATACTTTCAATTTATCAGCTATCGCAGGTAAAGTTTTAGCCTTGTATTTTAGTTATAGCCATTGTCATTTGCATATATAGTTGCTATTTTTTGTTAAATGTTTGAAAGTTATGTAGTGAACTGATTAGCATCCCTGATAATAAATAATTCATTTTTGTTAATTTCTATTGCTTTTCTGTTTGGAGATTGGCAGCCTACATGTTGACTTGAATCAGTGTTTGAGAAATGCAAAATTCAGATGAAGCCTAACAATATTTATTTGAATCATGGATTAAGATGTAAATGCACAGCAAAGAGATGTTGATATAATATCCTATGGTCTAACCCAAAACGAGAAGAGTTTGATTAGGCAAAGTTTTATGTTGTACACTACTTATTCAATAGTATTTCCTCTTCAATTGATTTTGTATGGTTTTGTTATTATCGGGTGCTTCTACAACCATGATGATGCGATCTTCTTTTCAATTATGACCCTCTGTTTATTTCTCTGTCTTGTGCAGATGATGCTAAATCTGTATACTCCAATGCCAAAGTTCTTTTCCACCAATCGATGTTGTAAATTTTGAATGAGGATTATGGTAGATAAACAGCTTGAGTTGTGATATAGCAACCTCCAATCATTTAGGAATTTTCAATTAGATTTCCATTTTTTTTTAAATTGTATCTTTGATTTATGTTAACTTTTTTTTTTTTGAGTTTGTACACAAATTTCTTTATTATTATAATCATAGTTATTATAGTGTTTGTTTAAACTTATTCAACATGATTTGATTTGAAATGTATTAAACATATTTTGTATATTTTATTTTCTTCTATATTGAGTAACTCAGGTTCTCATTTTTTAAAGTTAAGTGATGGTTCAATAATAAGCAATTTTTAAGAGTTTTAAGAGTCTTGAGAGTAAAAGGTAAAGAATTTGATTAAATTTATCCCATGCATTAACCGATTTGTTTTATGTAAAAAATAAAGGGTTTTTTTTTTAACAATAACCAACATCGTAAAGTTTTCAACCCAATATTGAATATGTCTTTCTACCTTTAACATATGATATCTAACATTGTATAAATTTATAAATCAATACACCTAATAATTATTTTAATACGCACAACTACTAATTGATCTTCAAAAAAATATAACACAAATGAATTCATATTACCATTCTAAACAACAATATTAGTTTTAAATGACTTTTTTATGATAACTAACTTAATGCTATAGAAATTATCAAGGTAAATGAGATAATCTAAAAATAAAGGAATAACTTGAAAGCAAGTGACAAAGATAAAAGAAAGATATATACACTCTAAAACAAAAAAAATTAACAAAAAATTAACATAATAAACTAACTTCCACTCAGTGCTAAGCTTGCTCTAACATCCACTCATGTATAATACATTCCTTATCACTTATTCAAAAGTCTTGAAATTGATTTTAACTATTAAGATAATTTATTTTGTTCAAAATCTAGATACATAAATTTTTCTCAAATCATAATTAACACGGTAGCATATCTCGAGTTTTATAAAATAATTATTGTGAGACGTCTCAAAGAGCTTCTCATATTTTAACATTATTAAAATAAATAATCTCTAGAACATCCATCTTTTTCTTTTCAAACAATTTCCATACTATATCACGATAGTAATAATATTTGAGATAAATAGACATCCAATATCAACACAACGAATACAAGTTTTAAAAAAGTTAAAATAAAAATAAATAAAACCATATATATATATAAATGGAGATATAATCAAGATTGTTTTTCTTTAGAAATTTACTTTATTAGTAGGCCAAATAAGTCAAAATAATGTTTGGGAAATTCTCGCTCCATTATATCACTACAAAAAAATCAGTAAATAGAAATCAATTTTTAGATACTAAAATAATTAGTTGCAATAGTAACTAAATTATAGACCATTTTAGGGACTAAATAATTTTTTGGTTTCTAAATTAGTTTATATTATTGTTAAATGATTTTTAAATTGGTATCTAATTAGCTACCAATGTTTTAACTACCAATTATTTAGATTCTAAATTTAGTAGCAAAATCTTAGTTGCTAATTAGATACCAATTTAGAAACCATTTAACCATAATAGAAACTAATTTAGAAACCAAAAATTTATTTAGTTTCTAAAATGGTCTCTAATTTAGTCAACAAGTAATTATTTTTTTTTCTAAAATTGGTTCCTATTTCATGATTTTCTATATCAATTTCAACTTATACATGATTTGTCATTAAAATAGTTAAAATATTTTTTAAAATGACAAAAATGACCTTAAATAAAAGGAGAGTGTGATTAAAAAAATACTTCTGAAACCTCTTTTCTGAAATATATTTATGCATTCGGATTTCCGAAACATATTTTTAAATTTCATAAACTTTTGTCTAAAATGTATTTTCAGTTTTTGTGATTTGGATTTTCTTTTTCAAAATGTATTTTTTTAATTTCGAATTTTCTTATCAGAAACGAGATTTTTAATATGGAATTGTATTTTTTGAATTTCAGATTTTCAAATCTGAAATAGAGGATAATATTAAAAAAAATTGAAAAAAAGAAAGAGTATAGCTTGGAATTGATATGGTGTAAGAAGAATTTTCCTAATCTTAACTTTCATATAAGAATTGTTACATCATAAGCTCACTCTTTGGTTAAAAAGGTTGTAGTGATTACACAATTCTTTGTATTTATGTAAAAATATGTTAGTCCAAACATTACACTTGATTTACCTAACCTCTGTAACCTCTGAGCTCTGTCTGTCATAGGTAATTGATGCATCCTCCAACACAAGCACCGTTATTAAAAATGCATGATTCACCCTCAAAGTCAAAACCATGAATAAAAGTGTAAACCACACACCTAACACAGCTACTTGATAACTTTTAACCACATTAATTTGCAATTTAAGGAGTTTTGTGCAGACTCATTTGGTGCCACAAGGTGAGCATGGGCACATATATCTACTGACATGTACAAAGGACAATAAGATTTAAATACCATACCAAAGAAGATGAAGTAAAACACAGACCCAATTAATGGTACTAAGTTATTGACCATGCAGGGAAAACCTACACTACAAGGCCATAATCACAGGAATGCTACAAGTCCTTTTCATGCAGGGAATCCAAAGGTGGCATCCACATACCATTATTAATGTTTTGTACCAGCATGCATGGTGTCGTATAGGGAAATATACAAATATCAAGCATTCAAAATTTGTTTCTTTAGAACCAAAAAGACAATCATTAATGGCTGCAAAAATAGGGTGCTACTCAAACATGGCTGAGTCTGAGTTTCAGAATATTGTTGTCACACTCTCCAAATGCGCTTCCCATCACAACCTTTCTTAGCCTAATCTACTATTTCTCTCTTAGGCATGGACCACCCAATGCTTCTTTCTGTCAATTTTTTTATCAGAATTACACATCTATGTGTCCCAATGGAGTACTAAATCACTATTTTTGGTCGTTGGATGTGTAATTAAGGTGTCTTTTATCCTTCAAAATACGTGGGGGTTCAAGTGTTAGTCATGTGGCTTATGGGGCAAAGTTTATTCTATTGTTTAGGGAAAAGTGGAAAACATTTCTTTATTCCTTGCTGATAATTGTAGGGGAATTTCTCCATTACAAAAGTTGAGCATTCATGAAATTTCCTTACTTTTCTTGTTCTGTCTGATCAACATTGACTTTTCGTTTGCACAAATTGTCACCTAGTAAGTACAGATTTATTTTCTCCCTTTCTTGTCTCTGAATTTGTGATCTAAAAAAATAAACCATATGATTAAGTTCCAATAAACTGTCACAAAACTTCACGAGAGTTGTATTTAGATGCACTATGGTCATGTGAGAAGGAATACAGCACAAAGATGCTAATGTGATACAATCATTATAAATTGTATCAGTCTCTTCTATATTAGTGTCCGTATCGTATTAGTGTTTAAGTTAATATTTGTATTTATGTGAGTGCTTGTGATTTAAATTTGTTAATGAGATATTGAGCTATTACTTAGAACTTATTTAGGGGAGAAATGCATATATAAGCATTAAAAAAATGTAGGAATGTTAGCCAATTATATTGTTTAATAATTGGGGGGGGTCATAAATCTACCCCACGCTCTCAAGAAATATTTGCATGTGAATAGGTGAATTCCTATTTATAATTGGTATGCAGCCAGAACATGTGGTGTGTGTGTGTCGAATGTAAATTCTCACAACTTGGCAAGTGCTATTCACGAGCACATTTCACCACTTCCATTATTGAAGTGTGAGTACAACAATGACCCTTATCTGAGTTTCATAAAATAGGCCAAAAATTTTGGTGAGTTTTCTATCAATTTCTGAAGCCTATAGCCTACCCTGTACTCAAGTTTTACACCACCATTCATCCTCCATCATTATTATCATTCTCTTCTTCTCTCATCACATTATAATAAGTTGCCAACACACAACCCACCACCACTTTCATAGGGGCAGCAAACATGGGTGGAAGAGTGAGCAAGAGTGGGAGGAGTTCTGAGAAATATGTGATGAATTTGAAGGAGAAAGTGAGGCTCTTGCAAGAAGAGATAAAGGAGATGATGTATGAGAGGGAGAAGGAGAGTAGGAGCTATGAGAGGGACATAATGGTGTTCACTTTCAAGGAGGCAGATTGGAAGCAAGAGGGGAAGAGGCTGAGGGAGGAGGTGAAGCAGTTAAGGAGTTTGGTAGAAGAGAAGGATGAGAAGATAAGGGAGATGGAGGTTGGAATGATGGAGAAGAACAGTGAGAAGGAGTGGGAATTGATGGGGACTAAGCTCTTGGTTGAGCAGATGAAGGAGGAGAGAGCAAGAAGAGATGAAGCTGTGGAAAAGTGGAAGCAACTTTATCTTGAAATCAAGAATGAGCTTGATGAACTCATTCAAAGGACATATGATGGTATCTCTCTTTCCCTATCTATATTTTTTGTACTTCTTTTAGCAAATTGTAAGTCGTAGAACATCAATTCTTGGTAATTTGCCTTTCCCTTCTCTAAGTAACTAGTCTATAGTAAGATGTTGAAATGTTCTGATTATTATTTCGATTAAGATAACATTATTAGAGTCGTATCAGAATCAGAAGTATTATTCAAAGTATTGTTAGTTTTGATTTGGTTTGCCTTATTTGTTTTTGGCTGTGTTTCACAGGAGATGGACTGTATTGGAAAGCAGAGGAAAATGACATCCAAATGGAAAATCTGAGGAAGGAATTGCAAGAAAAGGAGGAAAGTATGAAGGCCTTAAAATCCCAATTACTTGCAATGGAGAAAGAGAAGTACAAAAAGGAGAGGGAATTTGACTTGTTAAGGCAAAGCCTGAGGATTATGAATGGCAAGAAGAATTCAAATCAAACAAAAGAGAATCTCTTGAGGAGCAAATTAGGAAAATGAAAATGCAAATATAGTGCATAAAAACTAGGTTTCATATCCAAAATTGACCAATGTGGTTGAGTATGTATTATTGTATACTGGGTTAGTGGGTTGGTTTATATTTTTCAAAAGCACCTATTTTCCTTTCAATTTTGTCTTCCCTCCTTTTTCTGCAGAAAAATAAGGAAACCAGTACTTTCACAGAAGATAAATATTCTTCTTGGATCTTGAAGGATGCAGAACAAAGAGGAAGAGTAGCATTTTTTTTTTCCTTCTGGACTAGTTTAGTCATTGAATGTGGCAGGGTCTAAGGACTAGTGAAAAAGATACAAAGAATATGGTTATTTATTTACCTATTTTGTTTTCATTATTTAGATTCAAACAAAGTTAGTTCTAATAGAAGTTTCTGTTCCTCTGATTGAATTTGGTATATTTTCCATCAATGGCAAATCAGTATGGTGCCCATCTACTCAGTAGTCACATCTCTTAGGTGAGTTATATATATGTTGAAATTTTTCTATCAGATTAAACTAATATTCATCAATATTCATTCACAAAATAAAAGCACCATGTGACTGTAATTAGTACAGTAAGTAAATGAATAGCATGGTTGATAGAAACCAGTAGCATATTTAATCTGATTTTATAAACCAGTAGCACATTACATTCACTAGGGAATTATTTATTTATTTATTTTACTCCAAATTTCAATCAGGGTTGTTTTTTTTTTACCTCTTTTCATCATAGGATAAAATAACATTATATTTGAACAACATAATCTATTATAAAATCACCAAATACTATTTATTTATGTAATCATTGTAATTAATTTTATTTATTTTCTTAAAAAAATAGAGGTATGGAGTGTTTATATGTAGTAAATATATAATTTGTGGTTTGTGTATATGTTTAGTAATTTGTTATGTATGTGTGTTGATAATCCTATTGATATATAAATATATTATTTATACTTATATATACAAATTTATTTCTATTTTATTTTTATATCAATATTTTATTTTATTTATTTTATAATTACTTAAATTTAAAACTAAAAAAGTTAATATTAAATTTGAAAGAAACTGTTTGAGAAACGTGCACTACATTTATTTATTTGAGAAATGTGCATTACATTTATTTGAAAAGAATAAGTCAAATAAAACACTTTGAATTGAAACTTAGTTTAATGGAGAGTTACTTTAAGGGAAAAGCATACGCTACAAAAAACAAAATTAAAAAAAGTGTGAGAAAAAAAGACTGAAACGGAAAAAAGAACAAAAATAAAAATAAAAATGAATGTAATGAACAAAAATTTAGTTTTTTTTTATTCTTGCCAATCTAAAGGCATTTTTTATTGTGTTATAAATTTGAATTTGTTTAATATATTTTTTATTGTAACTTAATTATTAAAATTATATATTGAAACTCAGTTGATGAGAGAAAATGTTTTTATCTTATTTTTTCTTAATAATATTTGATATTTAAAAGATACAAATACACATATAATAATATACATATAATATACCTACTATTATAATAATAATAATAATAATAATAATAATAATAATAAAAGTAAAAAAATAGAGATACAGAGGCATTCTTTGCACTTGTGTTTCCACTAGTCGTATATAATGTAAGTAATGAGTGATGTATACATATTGTATACAATAATATAATCATTAAAAAAATTATTAAATAGTACCCAAAATTAAAGAAAAAAATAATTAGTAACTATGAGTTTTAACATTTTTAAAACATAATTACATCTTTAAATAATCTCAATTGCATCCCGCATTCTCATATCTTTCTTTCAGTCGCAACATTTTCATTCTCTTCATTTGAGTTTGAGATAACAGTTTCATCATTAGAACGTGTGTGAGAGATTTATCGATAATATTAGTTGTATTCAACTTTTTCAATACAAAGATAATTTTTTTTAGTTTTGTATTCCATTTTTATATCTCACTAGTTACTTTAATCACTTACGTTTACTATCAATCATCACAAACAACTACTACCACACAAAAACGAAGAAGAAGACTCTACATTTTTTACTATACTCAGAAAGATATTATTGAAATTAAAAAAAAAATTATAGATAAAGGAGAAATGTATCGAGGTGTGGAGAGAATTTTTCTAAATATTTAATGACAAAATCTCCACAAATTTGCTTGTGTGTTTGGAATTTTTTTTCAATAAAACATGTCCCTTTCCAAAACCCTAAATGAGAAGCAAGTATACTTTTGCTTTTGCAAAAAAGAATATTACATTTGATATATGTTTTCCAAACACGCACTTCATAATTATTCGTAAAGTGAAAGCGGAAAGAACAAAAAGCTCACAACTCATAAATTCAAGTTACGAGATTTTTTTAAGGTGTGAATCTAAATTTCATATTAAATAAAAAATATAAAATAAAATCTACAAATCTATTAAGATTCTAAAGCTTATTACTTTAACACTTTATATTAGAGATATTATATATTAATTATTTATGTAGATGTAATTCAAGTTTTAGTGTTATGGTTATAATACTTTAATAAATTATTATTTTATTATAATATAATATTTATATAAAAAAACAAGTATGGTGTAGTTGTCTTTTACTATTTGTGTGTGAAACCAACTTTATTTTTTTTAAGTGTAATTAATAAAAGAAAGGAGATATCACGTTAATGTCAAGAACTTTCCTTTTTTATAGATTAAACTTATATTTTGAGGTAGAGACACGTCTTAAAGGGAAAAAAAGTACAACAAAAAAGTATTTCCACTTAAGAATATTTTATTTTATTAGCTCAAGATAAAGATTAACTTAATTTCATTATATAAAATAAATTAAGCATGCAAACAAACTATTGAAACTTAAAGTTGATGAATAACTTTATTCTTTAAATAAATACGTGATTATGAGACTTGTTCCCATTTTATGTGTATGAAAAATCAATTATTAAAATTTATTAGTATTTTAAATAAATCTCAATAATTTAAGAAATTAATCATTAGTTCTCTCTATAACACCTTAAACTAAAAACAAACAAAATATTAGTGAAATTCTTGATGTATGACATGTTTTCAAAAAAATGAAATGGAATCCGTGATGTATGAAATTTTGGTAAGAAAATTTTTCATCACTCTCATCAATATTGGTCCCCTTTTGTAAAAGGTTATTGGAGAAGGAGTTGAAAGAAAGAAAACCTAATCATGTTTTTTTTAATGTTAATCATGACAACTGAAAAAGGAAGTGTTTTTTTGTAAATTATTGAGCCATTGATGTATGGAAAGTCCAATGTAATATATCCTATATATATGAATCCCATGATTTCACTAGCTAAAAAATTGTGTTTAATTTTTATGAAGTGCAAAAAATTGTAAAATTAATATTTGGTTGAATAAATTTAAATAATGAGTTAACTATGTTTTTTTAATGTATTTTTACATGAAATTGTTTTTCATTATAGTCTAAACTTTATACCTTCTGAATAGTGTAGTCAGAAAATTATTGGGATGAGTCATTGCCAGTTTTTTTTTCCGATCTCAAGTCTGAGAAATAATATCGCTAGGGTCAATTACCGCATTCGAGATATTGTCCGCTTTGGAAGTCGGTGCTTCGTCACGATTTTGTCCTTAAAATGCGTCTCAGAGAGTTGAGGGAAGAAGGTGTATTTAAACAGCTTTTCGCCTCGACTCTTGAGTGAGACTATATTGACGGTACTGGAACACTTGTTACCTGGCAAATCGATTTCCAATGTGAACTAAAATGTTAAGATATTTCATGCTGAATTATCTCTGATATGAATGTTATAATATTATAATACAATTTACGTCGAAAATTTGTAAAGATTTATTTGTTACGTAAAATAAAACACTGATAAATATTCATTTCAATAATTTACTTTCGTGTTATAGAAGATGAATAAAAAACATATTTCAATAATTATGTGGTAGAAGAAGAAAAAAAAAAACCTATGTAAATTTTTGAAAAGACACTTTAACCTACATTGATTTAAAATCTTAACATATATGTGGCGACAAAGGTTGAATCTCATAATAAATTGTAAGTGTAAATAATAGTTAAATTTAGATTGTGGGGGCATAAACCCTCTCTTGAGAAAACAACAATGTTCTCTTACAATGAGGTCCCATTAGGAGAATCTAGGGCATTATTGCACTTACTTTATGCCATAATGCAAAAGCAAGGTTTTTTCTCCGTTTTCTTCAGGTTTTAACATTTTCTATCTATCGGATTCAATTCTTGTCGCAATAATGTTCTAAGATTCAATTCAAAAAGGAACAAAAGGTATAAAAAAAAGTTGCATATTCAACACTTTACGTTGCACTGCTACATCATTTTACATATTCACATATTCTGAAGTTTCACAAAAGAAACCCAAAGAAAAAAACACTGAAAACTTTATTATCGATAATTTAAAGAGAAAAAAAAATTACAAAGCATGGATGCAAAGACTAAATATAAAGAAAAACAAAAATGCATGGAAAAAACACAACAATTTTGATTATTATAAATTGTCCAAAGAAAACAAGAAAACAAATCATCTAATAAAAAAAAACCCTAAACCCTAATAAGAAAGGAGACCGTTTAAGATAATTTTCAATATAATTAAAGTTAAAAAAAATATTATGAAAACACAAATGTAAGTTAATATAAAACTTAATTTACACTAATGATGAATCAAATTTGTAATGAAAAACTCTCCTATTTACTAAGGAAAGTTTTAACTATGATAGGTAAAAATCGAATTTCAATTAGTTGATAAAAATCAACATAGAGTTGAATCGAGATTATGATAAAAAAAATGGAAAAAGTTATTTATTGAGAATGTCTATAGGATTTCGACCTAATTTTTATGGGAATAAAAACTACATATAAAACTCATTAAAAGCCGAACTGCATGGAACATGTCAAGGAATAATGTATTGGTACTCATATTCTTATTTTCAAATTTCTTGAATTATATATTTGTTGTCTTGCTAATTTTATTTTCCAATTGTTTTTTTATGACATATTTATTTTGGGTTTTCGAATGATTGTCTTTGCTTTATTATGATTTTTTTATAATTAAATATATGTTTTTTTCGTTCTTATATAATATAAATTTATTTTTTATTTAAAATTTATACATGTAGTAAAAAATTAATAAAATGAATATTGTCATTCTTTTAGTAAAATTAATTTGTTACGTAAGTGACAAAGATTCAGTCAAAATGTTTAAAATTTAAATTAGAGATAAAAAATAATTTTATTTGAAAGTACTTGGAGGAAAAAAAAATATTTAATCTATTTTATTTATTTTAAAATTATTGTCTTGCTCTTGCATTCAAGTCTTTATTCAACTTTGACTGAAGCCAATATAAACATTACTTTTGGTTTTACGCATTTCATTCAAATTATATTAAATTTCTTTGTCGAAATATTTACAAGTTTTGATCTTCTACTTTATTCCCTCAATATTAAACTTATATTTAAAACCTGTATTATGTTAATGTTTATTTTAAAGATAAAACATATTCTATACAAATAATCGTATCATCACAATTTGGTTGCATTCTAAATTTAGTTTTCTTTAATGCTTAAATTATTTAATATATTGAAACTGAAAATCTTTACAAATTGCTAGTCTGGAAAAAATAAGCCATAAAAATATTTGATTTAATTTTAATAAAAATAATATAATTTTCAATTACCAATTTTGATAAAAAAAAAGGACAAATTGGCACACTTGGTAAGGCATGAATCAGATGATCTTTATTAGCTTTAAATAAATAAAAATTTGTTTTTATAGAATAGAATTTTTTTAAAATATAGTTTTTAGATTATAATTTATTTTCACTGTATTTTTTTTCATTTGTAAAGCCCAATAAGACTATGGGGGTGAAGACATTGGAAGAGAAGAAAGTAAGAAACATTTGAAATCTTGATTTGAAAGACACACCAAACGAATTGGAATAAAATTGTAATAGAAAGATTTGAATATATTTTCCATTTTACCTTTTTAACATTATGCATCAAACTTTTAGTAATAATCTATAAGCTAAATGACAAGGGAAAGATATACATAGTACCAAAATATCTTCTTCTTTTTTATTAAAAACCACAAAATTATGTGGATCTTATATTATATTTAATATTGAATATAATATTTTTTCAATCTATAATTTTCATCCATTCATTTTAAATTTGAAATTTGATTTTTTAGAAACTTTTCAATTTTAACCAAATCCTTGATTTTAGGTGTGTTTTATTTTTTTCATTTCAATTAATTGAACTCTGAACCTGATTTCATTAATATGTGGTTAACATTTAAATATGTGGTTAACATTTATAATACTTTATAGTTAGTTTGGGTTATACTTATACACTTAAATTTTCATTCAAAGCCCATTTCAGAAGCAGAAAAATGCTCACATTCATTAACACAGTATAATGATCCTATAACTTTGCATTTCTTACATCTCAAACCACACCACACTTCTATATATAAAATAAACCTTATGAAACAAGATCAATAAAAAACATCATTAACATCATTACTTGTACTTTTTCTTTTTCATCAAATCAATCAAACATGTCCAATGCCCAGCAAAGCTTCAGTGCAGGCCAAACCCAAGGCCAGACTCAGGTCAACAAACCACACATATCTAACACTTTCTTCCATATTACTAACATCAATTTCATTCTAAAACTTTGATATAATCAATTTATAGGTTTGTTAATGAATGTTGTTTGATTATGGTTTAGGCTCAGGCTGAAAATTTTGTTCAGTCTACAAAGGAATCAGCTTCAGCAGCTGCTGACAAGGCTAATGCAGCTGCCAACTCAACAGGGCAAACTGCTGAGCAAAACAAGGACGAAGCTGCTGGTTTTCTCCAACAGGTTGCTCTGATAAATCTATGTTCTGTTGTGCTTTTCAATGCAACTTCTTCAAGATTAATTTCTTTTATTCATTAACTATCGAAGTAAACTTTTAAGTTTCACAAAATATATTTATAAGATGAACTTTTATTCTCATTTATATTTATATGTTATGAAATGTTCTATTCTTTAATAGATTATTCTTTATTCTTTAATCGATTTAAGATTTTAAATTTAATTATATTTTTTTCAGACTGGGGAACAAGTGAAGAACATGGCTCAAGGTGCTGTAGATAGTGTGAAACAAACACTTGGAATGGAGAAGAAGTGAAGATAGAGATCATGATCAAAGTTCTTTTTTCAAAGAGTTTAGACCAAAACAATAATTATATATATGTTTCTTTGTTTTTGTAGGTTCTTGCTTATTCCTAGTTGTTTGGGATTAGCAAAATTAAGTATTTATTGAGTAGTGATTGTGGAGTTTTGTTGGAGGAAAATCAATTTCATTTGGTAATAAAAAAAGTAGGTTACTTAAACATATTAGGACTAAAACAAAATAAAAGAGACCTAAACAAAAATTGAAATTTTAACAAAATATTAAGAGAAAAGCATTTAAAAAATATAATAATATTTAAAGATAAAAAACATATTTAAGGCTTCTACATTTATATATTCTTCAATAAAATGTAGGGATTGAGTCCTTGATAAGATAATGCTCATGAATATATCAAAGTAGTTTTTCATACCCAATACAAACTAGCATGTATCTGTGTCAAGTAACCATTTTTTTTTAATAGATTGAATACATTTTTCATCCATATATTTTTACATAAGATTGCCTTCTTTCTAGTCAAAATTTTAGATCTTTAGGTACTTAATTAGAAAACTATTAAAACAAAATTTTATCATTTTTTTACATAATAAACAAATTTAAAATATGAATTAAAATATTAAAATATTTCATGAGAATGTTAAAATATTATACTAAAATTTGTTTGTTAATACTATTAAAAATTTAATATAAAAAAAAACACATTTTCTTTTTCTCAATGTCAAATTTTCTTAAAAAATTATAATTATATAAATATTAAAGTATAATACCAAAAAATAATCATTCAATTAAACACATAAAATTAATAGTCATGACACGCCATAAAAACTAAAATATTAAAGAGCAGGAAGATCAAATATGTTTGAGAAACAAAAAAAATTGAATAGTTAAGGTTGTGATGAAAAAGTACCCGAGAATCTAAATAAACCTGATAAATATTGATGAGTCAAACAATTAAAAAAAAAACAAAAAAAAAAAGATGTAGTAAAAGAAGAATTTTTAAAATGAAATGAAAAAAGAAAACTAAAAAGAACAATGAAAATAAGTTTTTTGTTACCTAATAGAGACAGACATATATATACAGAGAGACCATTGTGTACTTGTAAGATAATTAACAAAATACATTAATACAGCCACAGCCACTAATTCTAACAAAAATGCTGCAGACATTATGTGCACACACGTACATGCACTAAGATGATTAAAGTCATTTTGCCATATAAAAGTGGCAGAAAAATTGAATTAGATATTATCAATGTGTATGAACTTATGCATAGAGGTTGGAAGTGCCAAAATTCCTATGTTTACCATCAGCCATGTTGCTCAGTTGGAAGCCTTGACTAGAAAGCTGGTTGATGAGCAGAGATTCAAATTGGCATGCCAAGCTTTTTCCCGGGACAAGAAAATAAAGAAATGATGCTTCATCCATACCTTCTTTCAATCTATGTCTTCGAACCCGTCCCTCAAGATCATCCGTCTGTGACATTTCATTGCAGCAAAATATCAACTAATTGACATGATACCATGCAAACAAAACCAATAAATTACAAGTTTTTACTATTGTGCTAAAAGTCATCATTTATGATATTTGGATATGCCATGAAGAGGATAAACACAATAAGTACTCCGATTATAGAATTTTTATAAGTTATTCTGTCTTTTCAGATGATAGTTCATGTGAGACACCCTTTTCAGAAGAGAATCAGATTCATCCAACCTAACCATATGAGGCTAATTCACACAGCCAGGTTCAGCTATGAGCTATCAATTAAATACTGCTTTTTGGCTATGTATTCAGAACAATAGCCCAGACTACTCCATTGTAAATAGAAAGAAAGAAAAATGCTAGATAGTCAAAATTAATAATAGAAATAGATCAAAATGAGTTGGTGTTATTAGGGATCTCATCCTGTTTGTTTTCTTCAACAACCAACTTCATATATATAGCTCAATTTTGTCTATATGGTGTTTAAGTTATTTTCTGGTGTTGTAGTATTGCTCAATGATAAAAGGAAGAAACAAAATAAATAAGGAAAAAAGTTCTTCAAATTATGATAGTATACTAAAGTTGGTAGTTACCTCTCCTACGTAGAGTTTCTTATCTGGCGTGAAAATCACATAGACGCTTGAAGAACCTACAACAGATGGAGGTGGCTGCTCCCTCTTACCGATTAGGAGACATTTTATCTCAGGAAGCTCCAATGCAATCTTTTTGTTTTTCCGTTCCATTATATAATCCTGGCATATCACAGTAATAGCTCTTTCAACTTCCTGGCGAAAACCTTCCATTTGATTAGCTCCTGATAAGAACCCTTTAGAATAAAGACTTGTTGTATTCAAATTGTTGCAAGTAGAAAACTTCTCTTCATTTGGGAAATTTTCCTCTGCATAAACTGACTGATAAAGACATTCAGCTCTTCTTATAATAGGCTCAGGAATTCCTTCCCTAATGGCAGTTTCAAAAGCAAGACTTTCTTTACAGACTCCATCTGTCAGCTTCCATGTAGGCAGTATTTGTCCATCAATGCACGTTGTGCCCATTGCTTTGTGCACAGTGCTTTTGATGTTGAGGGGCAAAGTAAATATTCCATGCAAGTGAGTGGACACAACACCCAGACAACCAATTCTTTCTAGAGTTTCAATGATACTACCAGCAATACAAGTCCCTTTTGCAGTTTCTGTTCCTCGGCAAATTTCATCAACAAGTACAAGGCTCCTTTTGGTGGTTCCGCCAATGATCGATCTAAGTTCTGACATTTCCACCTGAAACAAATACAAAGATGGATGAGATGTTCAAGGTAATCATGAGTATTTAACTTTATGGATACTTATGTGAATTCCCCAGCTTGATAATTCCATAAAGCAACAGGCAACTAGTCTTATAATAGAATCTATGACTCAAACTTGATTGAATATGGGTTTCATACCCATTCTTGAGCTACGTTCATGACTACCAAACTAAGAGGAGATTCATACTCTATGGTTATGATCTTACAATGATTTTATTCCTTTGAATTCAAAACTTTTATTACATTGGATTTAGTGGATTGCAAGGGAGGTGCCATATAGTGGAATATACCTCTTACAAACATTTGGGGTCCATCATTTCATATTCAGAGCAAGGTTTTAAAATTCATAGCTTATGTGAATCAATTTGGTTATAATAAGTGAAACATTTTTGTCGCAATTCTGTAGTTCAATTCCATTGTTATTTTGAATTCCATTGGTAGTACTGTCGCTATTCCTTTACTTCTTGGTCTTGGCATTCTGAACTTCGGCATTTGAAAACCTTTACTGACTCTTTCCGTAGGCAATGACTTTAATGACTCTAATACTATGCATGAGGATCTTTAGACTGTGACTTTGTAGCTACTGGCCATATGACAATCATATTCTTGTTTTCTAGCATACACTACTTTATCTAGTAAACAACACATTACTACTGTGTTTATGAAAGTGGTAACTAATGCGTTAATACTACACAGTAAAAAAGCATTGTAGAAAGTAAAAACCAACATCCTTGGAAGTCATAGAATAATCCATTTTCAAATGTTGGTTACTAAGTTCGTTTCGAAAGGAACTTCAGCTGTGAATATTGATGGAGTTAGTGATATTTCGTCATGACCTCATTCTTTTTTTCCATCCATATTTGAACACTCTCTGGTGTTGTGTTTCGGTGTAATCAAAATATGTAATATTTTACTATGGATGAACATCAGACAAAAGCATGAGTCAATAGCAAACCTGAAAGGAACTCTTTTTATCAGCTGGACTATCATACGACTTCATATGAAGCGTGATGGAGTCAAAATAAGGAATCACGGCAGATTCTGCAGGAACCATGAGCCCACATATACCAAGTAGTGCGGCAGCACAAATTGAACGAAGTAAACTTGATTTCCCACCACCATTTGGTCCTGTCAAAAGAAATAATGATTGCATATCAACATCATTACGCACAATACCTTCTGCTATGTGGAACCAATAAGGTGCTAAACCAACTATCTTCATCCCATGGATTTTGTCCGAAGATTTCACATCCTGCAATAACAATTTAACATGTAGCCATCACCTGACAAACCCAAACAAGTTATGAATAAAAAGTAACTGGCCATTAGGTGAAAGCGTAAAACACATTTATACATGTAAGTTCAGAAAAAAAAAATTGCCTTTAAGGACTGAGAGATAGTTGTAATTATGTAACAATGACAGCCGTTTTAACTGCCTAATCAATGCAGTTATTGTAGCTGCCTAACAGCTGTAACTATCTGACCAAGATACAACCCATTTACAAGACACTATACAGAGAATAATCCATAAGTGTATTCTCTGCAAACATAAACATTATCCACAAATAAAAATAAAAGCACTATCAAGTTGTTACATACTACCTCAAACCCATTCGATTCTGCAAGTGTTGGAAAAACCCATCTCCTTCTTCTCCCTTCACTGAAAGGCATCAATGAATAAATAATTTCATCATTTTAGTAAGATAAAACATTGATAGGTTACATTTTACAAAAGCAAATTTCAAAACAGTAAATTCCTCAAGATTCTGAAAACCAGAGAATGACTATTTTCTGGTATGTTTTATATATTCAAATAAATAGATAATAGTTTCAATAAACCTCACCACTAATGCACCATTTCCATAAACAACCCAAGACTAGCAAGGATATATGTCAGATTTTATCTTAATATCGATTGGCATAAAACAAAGTTGCTCAACAGATATATAAGCTGCACTTCAAGAATTGAGATAGGCAATGTGGGACTTCCCAATACTCCTCTTCCCCATATGTCTGCCAAACCAGGTGAGCCAACCACAATATGCAATTATCAAGATAAGCTATAGTCTATGATACCATATCAGATTTCATCCTTAAACCTATTGGCATTAAAGTGAAGATGCACAACAAATATATAAGCTGTATTCCAAGAATTGAGTCATGTGGGACTTCCCAACATACACCTCCTAACAAGACAAGTCTACCATCACAGATGGTTACTAAAAATAGTTATAGCCTCTGATACAATGAGTCGTACTCCAAGAATTGAATCAGATGATGTGGGACTTCCTAACAATATACACTATGAGATTGATAGCAAAAACTTTCATGCTACCTTCCCATTCCTAAATATTTGTTTAACTACTGCTCGTACTTGAAAAAACTGCTCTTACTTGAAAGTTTTATCATATGACAAATAAATATTTTAGTTTTTGTTGAGATATTATTCAGATTAGATATTCAGTCTTTGGTTGGACTCTTTGATTCTCACCTACTTTCCTTACATAACTTGTCTTGACCACTAAACTTTAGGAACTGATTTTGTTGTCCATCTGTATAAACATTGAACAAAATCATGTAATGCAATACACCATTTCATTATACTGTTTCAGGTTTTCCAATGACTTCAAGTCAATCATAAAACTATTGTTTGTGCCCCGGGAGACAAATGCCCATTAAATATTTTCTAATGAAACTAAATTTAATCAACAAATTGAAGACAGATAGTTGTAGCTTAAACAGATATAATAAAAACCTACTTAAAAAATCAATGCACCACAAGGAAAAATACCATTGTATTTTATCCAAAAAAATAAAGCAGAAGCAACTACAAATGTTTACAAACCTTGCATGAGCGAATAAAGCTTTGGTAATAACAAGCAACGTGGATGAAAAGACAAGAATGTTTATACTGTAATGCAATTCAGTAGCGAGTTCCCTTAAAATTTCCAAAACTCGTTCTGTTGCCTTGGCATTTGCTTCATGGTACCTAAAACAAATAAACTTCTCAACATATATAATTAAGAAAAAGAATGACAGGCGTTTGACAAAATACAATAAGAATAAGATACAAGTACATATTAAAAAAGAATACCTTGTTAATGCAGCCTCAACCTTCGGTGTAGTAAACCATTCCTCCCCTACCCTTTTACCTTTAGAATCTAAAGCATGCCTAAGCTGTTTAATTTGTTCCTCCCCAGGGCTACCAGACCACAAACTCGGCGTAAAGCGTTTGCCTCTGAACCAAACTGCCTCATGCTCACGAGCATAAGAAATTTCTCCCCTAGGACCTCCAAGTGGGGCTATAGTAGCCTTTACTCTAGAAACAACAGGAACAAAATCTTCAGTGACCTGCAATAAGATTGCGACAATATTAATGTCACATAAACAAGACTCTAAACATGCAAACATGTATGGACAAGGTTGCGTTACATAGACTTACAGCTATGTGCAAGACCTCAGCTGCTTTTTGCACTGCTGTAAACACCTCATCTATATGGACTCTTTTTATTCGACCTTTCCATTTAGACTCCGTATCTTCAAAAAATTCATAAGGAATAATAGAGAAAGAGTTGATTTTCTGATCATTCCCACCATCCAGAGAGATTATTTCACTGATCTTACTAGATGCAACTTCACATCCAGAAACCTGGAAACAAAATAACTACAAATATATAAAAAAATTCCAAGGAGAATAGCTACAAGTTGTACAGAAAAAATAATAATTAGGGTCTGTAAAATTAGCAGCAAATTAGCTTGTGAATATCTTTAAGAGACCAGTGCCCAAGCCTATACATTCTAATTTATATATATATATATATATATAATCGGCAAAAAGAATCACCATATAACATATTATCTACACTAGATTGGCACCCTATGTTATTTCAATCATTTGCAGCATACCCAAATAGCATGAAAATAAATAAAAGAAATACAAAAGAGATCTGCTTAAATCAAACTTTTATATCCATAATTGGTTAGCAGCTAGGAAGCTGGTGTTTTTTTAATAAAACTGAGAGCGCTAAGGTATCAATCACTATGTTGTTTGCCATCCCAATATTGGCATCACAAAAAACATCAACTATATGCAGCTCCTCAGAATATCATAAAAAGGAGAAAAACTAAAAAAAAAAAAAGGAGTGTGGGGATCACACCTGACCTAAAATAAATCTCCAAAAAAGAGTGCTAAGGTTTCTTGTGAGGAGACATGGAATGCAGATTTGACTGCTGTCTAATTTTTCTTCGATAAAATCCAGGTCAACTTCAATATGTTTAGTTCTATCATGTAGCACGGATCATGGGCTATGCTAATAGCAGATTTGTTATTACAGTAAAGTCTCATTGGTTCATCCTGCTTCATTCTCAAGTCTTCCAAGATTATCTTCAACTATAGTAGTTCACAGATCGCTTGTATCAGCTCTGAATTCTGCTTCAGCACTGGATCTTGCAACCACATTTTGTTTTTTACTTACAAGTTACAAGATTCCCACCAAGGAAAGTATAATATCTAGTAGTTGACCTTCTATCCACAATTAATCAACATTTGTATACACTTCGAGATTTATGTTCTGATTTAGTTTAAACAAAATTCCCTTGCCTAGAGATCCTTTCAGATATTGCACAATTCTTACTGCAGCTTGTAGGTGAATCTCCTTCAGCAAATCAGTAATGTATTTCTGTTGGGATGAGATATGAAAATAACCTTTTTAGAATGGACTACTTCAATCCCAAAAAAATACTTCAATTTTCCCAATGTCTTGATTTCAACTTCCTTGTCTAGATGTTGGCTTAATTAGTTGTAGCCCCTCTTCATCATGACCATCACTATAATATCCTCCACATACACTAGTAACCATATTACTCTCCCTAACTCAGTGTGTTTAACAAACCTTCCAAACCATGATCGGGGTGATAGTTTTAGTCCATGCAATGCTGTTTCAGCTTGCAAACAATATTGACAGCAGATTTCCCACCATATCCACGTAAATCTCCTCTTAATGTTCTCAATGAAGGAAGACATTTTTTACATCAAATGGTTGCAAGTTCCAACCATAATTAGCCACTAGAGATAATATGCCCTTGACTGTATTCATTTTTGCAACTAGAGCACAAGTTTCCAAGCAATCCACTCCAAAAGTTTAAGTGAATCCCTTGGCTACTAATCTTTCCTTATACCTTTTAATGGATCTGTCAACCTTCTATTTTATAGTATGTACCCATTTGCATCCTACTAGTTTTTTTCCATTTATTGAAGTACCCAATGCCCAAGTACTATTCTTTTCTACTACCTCCATTTCCAAGTTCATGCCTTATTTACCCGTGATTGGAACTTACTTTCTTTGGAAACTACTACGTTCTTTGACTTACAACAAACCACTGTCATGTGTGGCTAGTTCCTTGACACATAATCTTCAAACGCCTACATCTAATCAGCACAATAAGCTTGTCCACTAGTTCCTCAATATATATCTTCACACACCTACACCAAATCAATGTATAAAACTTTGCCATCATTAAATTTGTTAGCTCTAACAACCAATTGGATGACATGTTCACTAGGTCTCTCAAGGGGTCGTCAATTGATGACATTTTTAACAGGTTTGACTCATGATACCCATGCTTCTGTTTCACGAAGGATGTTAATGATATAATTTGATTACATTAAATATGGAAATATGATATGATTTTATTACATCAAATAGGGAAATTTTTTTAACAAATGTTTCTCATTATTAGTGATTAATAATATAGGTCCTTATTGCTATATCCCTTTCATTCAAAATCACTCACATGCATACAACTTACACAATTACAAGCACTCCTTTTTATAGAGATAAAGAATTTTCTATTTATAAGTGATCTTATAGTTGATATGTTTTGAGAAGTGAAACTATCACTCATTTTCATCTAAACAAAGTGAAAAACAAAAACTTTTGGCACTCACCAGTGTTTCAAAGTCGATGTCTAACCCAGTTGTCGCCCATGTTGGATCAATTAAATTTTTCAATATTTCATTGAGCTCAGAGGTTTTGTACATATGCAAAATCTCATCAAGCACATTCTTTATTCTACAAAATTCCATATGGTTGACCTCCCTCCACTCAAGTAGCTTTACAAGCTGCACAAATACAGAGAACAATCAGACAAAAAAATACATATGCAGAATGGTTAAAATAATAAGTGCCTAAATTTCTAAATATAAAAGATATTGAAAATATAGTCCAGAAACTTTTTTTCCCACTTTACATATTGATTATATGTAAGAGATGTAAATAAAGATTAGGACAATAGCCGCACACTAATCTAGGACTAAAACTCGAGACTATTCTATTCTCCTCTTAATAGAAAATTAAAAAGGAAAGAACACGAGATAACCTAAAATATTGAAAATAATATTCTCATAGATGTACAAATTAGAACTAAACAGACGATTCTCTTTAGTGCTATAAATCTTAATAACCAAAACATAGTACCGAAAACCAAAATGGAAAAAAGGAATTTTTACATCATTTAATTAGAAATGAAAAATGTCAAATCAAATATCTTGTTAAATAAAAACAAAACAAGTATCAACCATCATATGAAAGAGTCTTCACAGACAACATTTTTTGTTGGAACTTGTTTTCCTTCTAAATTTCCATTAACAATATAAAGTTCAAACACACTTCTTCAATGGTGTGTTTTAGTGTCTGACACGTATCTAACACCGGTACACAAATGACACTCGTGCAACACGAATTAGATACTATATTGAAGTGCCGATTTAATGTCTTCAACATGGCTCAAACAAAGTGTTGATGAGGACAAAATGTCTAGCACAGTCTTCTGCTGAAATTTTATCGATTCAAGCTCTATGGAAGGAACTATTCATTTCTTTCTCTACTCGTATTATGTTGTGCGACAGTCAGAGTGTTGTTGCCATAGCTTGTAATCCAGTTTTTCATTTCAGAACCAAGCATATGGAAATTGATGTTTTTTGTGTTTGGGACCAAGTGTTGTCCAAACAACTTGCTAGTTATCATGTTCCTAGTTTGGATTAGTGGGTTGATGTTCTTACTAAGCCTCTTTCTCCTACTGGTTTTCAGCTTCTTAGGTGCAAACTCGATGTGTAGGATTTTGTTCTTAGAAATCCCTCACCTTGAGTTTGAGGCGGGGTATTAGTATTGTATAATGCAAACATTCGGTTGACTGTTTTCAAAAGAATGTTTGGCTGTTTTTTGCTTTCTGTTGTTTCTGTTTCTGTTTCTGTTTGGGCCATGTATGGGTCTTGTTCTGTTTGAACTGTACATGGACTTTATTCTTAAGTCTATATATTGGCTTTCTTTCACTGTACTCAGACAGTTATGAATGAAATAATATTCAGTCTCTTTCTCTTATACTTTCTCTCTATCTTTTACATACAAATTCTATTAGTAATCATTATGAGCACCTTTAACTTTGCAATTCATCATTTGAAGGTTGCAAACATAGTACAACTAATTTTTATTATCTGTTTGACAGAAGAAAAACTACTTAACAGTATAGAGGATAAAAACAACATAATAACCTTTGCTGAAGAAACACACGTAAATTCTGGAATTGAGCACGTTAAACTGCTCATAAGTTTGCATGTTTCTGTGAAAAAAAGAGAATTAAATATGTACAAAATTAGGTCTAAAATGGCATTGTAATAATAGTAATATTTATGTATAGTACATAATTGAGAATATTTTGCATTGCAACAGAAAGATTGAAAGTGATAGAGTAGTATAGCAAACCTTTTTTGCACAAGCATATTACTCTCTATTGTAATATAGTTAAGATATGACCAAAAGTGGGTATCAAATATCAAAGAGCAACAATTTGATTATGAGACAATCGCTCCAGTAACAAATATTAATACTGTAAGAATCATTCTCTTCTCTCATTAGCTGCTTATTTTGATTGGAAGTTGCAACAATTTGATATGTAAAATGTTTTCTTGCAAGGACAACTAGAGGAAGAAGTCTACATGGAGATTCCTCTAGTATTTAGGTCTATTGAAGAGGAGAATAAAGGGTGCAGATTGAGAAAAGCATTATATGGACTCAACCAGTCACTCTATGCTTAATTTGGTAGACTCACTTAGGTTATGATCTCCTTAGGTCACCGACAAAGTCAAGGTGACCATACCCTGTTCATCGAGCATTCCTTAGAAGGGAAACTTACTCTACTCTTGGTCTATATGGATGACATGATTGTTATAGGAGATGATGAACAAGAGAAACAAATCTTGAAAGAAAAGCTTTTTGCTTAGCTCAAGATGAATGATCTAGGAAAATTAAAGCACTTCCTTGGGATAGAAGTTGCTTACTCTAAGAAAGGCATCTTTATCTCCCAAAGAAAGTATGTTTTTATCTTCTCAAAGTAACAGGTAGGATTGATTGTGTTAAATGTATTTTCAATATAGGCCCATCTCCTTGTAATATATTTGTACAATCTATATATAATATCTTCCTTGGTTGTGCTCAAACATACAAGGATTTATCCACATGATATCCTTATGAGAAGTGATACTTTGACACTCTTCCCTCATTTCTACATTCAATTTACATCTCAAAAAATTATTATAATATTAAATATAATATTTTTTTGACAAAAGCAAATGTCAAGTGAATGTAATTATTGAATAGAGGTGTCAAAGGATATTTATTCTATATTTAGACAAATTGCAATACCAATGGAGTTCTCATATAACAAAACCATAGAATTGGGGTTGATGAAGGTAGTTCTATAGTGAATATGGGTCAATATCAAAAACTTGTGAGGAAGCTCATTTACTTAGCCCACACTAAACCTAACATACCTTATGTAGTGAGTATAATTAGTCAATTCATGCATGATCCAAAGGAGTGACAATTACAGACTGTGAACTTAATCCTTCAATATTTGAAAACAAGTCCAGGAAGGAGAATGTTGTTCAAGAGGAATGAGATGTGCAAGGTCTATTACATATAAGAGGTTCACCTTAGGATATTTCATATTTTTGGATGGAAACTTGACTTGGAGAACTAAAAAAGAAATGTAATTGTAAGGTCTAGTATAGAGGTTGAATTCTAAGCGATGGCACATGGGTTGTGTGATAAAGTGGAATGCAAAAAGGCCTATGACTCTATTGTGATAATAAATCAACTACTAGCATTGATCATAATTCAGTTCCACGCCCAAGTACGTAGAGATAGATCAACACTTCACTAAAGAAAAACTAGATAGTGGCCTTATCACCGTCGTTCACGTCCCATCTAGACTTGATTTAGCAGATCTAGTTACAAAGGGTCTTCCCACAAAATGATTTCATGATCTCACATGCAAGTTGGGAATGATAGATATTCGTTCATTAGCTTCAGAGGAAGTGTTGGGCGGGAGAAAACATTTTGTTGAGTTAAAAGATATTCTAAACATTACAAGTGTAGTACTTTAAGATACTATATATCTTTGAAAACATTCCTCTAGGGATAGAGTTCTCTCTCTCTCCAAATCCTTTTCAAGTCAAACTATTAAAAAATACCCTGAATTTTGGATGCGATCTCATAAGAAGGAGGATTCAAGAGAAGATTCCTTATATACCTGCAAAGCACAATGAAAGAAATTAGGCATCTAATCTAGATTCTAGAATTAATTGCTAGGAACTACTTTGAGCAACATTAATTATTAAAAAATAAAAGGCAAAAATGAAAAATAAACAACTTAAACTGAAAATTTTAATACAGTTGAGTCAATGAATTACACAATTAAATGGTTCAAAACTAGAATACATAAACAAAATACACAACGAGACAATATACCCACATCTTATAACAAAGCTAACTTCATCCTTGCATCAGTCCCTCTCAACATTTTTTTCATTTCTACACTTCTTTCCAGAGTCAAGGGAAACATAGAAACTTTTGGTTGCAAACTAAATGGAAAAATAAAACAAGTAAACAAACAAACCATCTTGCAAATGCAAAATGCATCAACAAGAAAAAAGAAAATTTTAACGGTTGTCCATAATAAAGAACTAATAACCAAAAGCATAGAGCTTGTTTTTAACTAAAACAAACAATTATGAAAAATGAGACAGTAATTTTCACCAAGTTTGAGGGACAGCAGACTAGAACAGAATTTTAACTATCGTGAATCTTTCTGGTTCTTTGGCAACAAGTAACATGCATTACTATTGCAAAATTCAAAAATTATTATGGCATTTTTGGTTATTTGCAGACAAGAAAATAAAATAATATTATTCAAGTGGATTGAACTCCCCTTGAAACAGGATTGATAAAATGCAATACAGATGGAACATAATTTGACCATGGACATAAAAATGAGCGTGTGGTGCTATCTTTAGAGATTCAAAAAGCAGAATTTATGGGCTGTTTTTCAACAATTTTACATGTACTGTCAGCCGTTGAAGCAGAGCTGATGGGAGTTATACATGCCATTGAGATTACTATTCAAAAAGGGTGGAGAGCTCTTTGGATTGAGACAGATGTCTTGCTTAATATGAAATCTTATTATGATAGTTCTTTGGTACCTCGGATGTTATGTGTTGAGACCTAGATGGTCTGCACCCCAATAGACGATCTATCAATAGACTTGCAAGTGTTCAAGTTTTGATGATAACAAAACCTATAAGTATTTTATATCCTTATGATCATGCTAACATTTGTTTCACACAAACACAGTTACAAGATCATAGTAGACTATACGGTCTCTCTTTGTTGCAGTTTATATTATGTAGTATTAATACTTGTTTTAATCTGTTTATTCATTGACTGTTCAATTGAATAAGCCGAAATCAAAACATATATTTTCTAGTATCAATCAAGCAAACAAAGTAATCTTCAAACGGCTAGATTATCCATCTGAGGAAACAACTCAATGTGAAAACAGTCATAATGAAAATGTTTTTGGAAAGAAATTAAACAAATATCTTGATTCCTTTCTTCATATACAATGCTTGCGCGATTATCTGTGTTTACAAGATTATCTGAAGAAAAGCTTTTAAGGACAGATCAAGACCTTCCATATTAAGAGTCTACCTTAAAAGAGCTTTATAGAAGATAAAGCCTTCCTGATCAAATCTTCTACGGTCTCATCTAAAGAAGTTATATAAAAGATCAAGGATGAAGAACAAAAAAAAATACCAATACTCGAAGATATACACGAGAGAAATAGTTGCATGGAGTCTTATAGTTCTATTAGCAATTGAGCATCTGTCTTTGGGTTGAGTAAAAACCATTGTAAATTCCTTCACTGTGTGAATATATATCGTTATGAGCTTTACTGGTGCTCTCTCTAAGAGTGTTTTCCTTGTTCCTTTCTCAGTCGTAGGAGAGATTGAGAAGGATAACCCGAAGAGGTGGTGTACTCTTAACTTGGAGAGGTTGGTGTACTCAGTGTAATCAAGGTCAAGGTGTCTTGATTAGTGGAATTTGTCAAGAAGTTGGCTTAAGGTGGACCAAGATAAATTCTTGTGTGTTTTTCTCTCCTACTCTTGCTAGTTGTTTTGTTTTGCTTGCATGCTTTATCTTGATTTGATAGACAATCTGCTAGAAATTTGTCATATCTATTATGAAAAGAGTCCAAGGCTCTATTCAACCCCCACCCCTTCAAGAGCAAGTTATTCCTACAATATGTAATACATGGCTAAATATTTTAAGTCCATAAAAAATAAACATTTCAGATTTTCTCATATTTCCAGGGAGGAAAATAGGTGCGATGATGGTTTAGCAGCTTATGATTTGAGATCATCTGTTTTTTCTTGGTGGGATAGTGTACCTACTTTTATTGTTTCTAACTTTGGTTGAGATAGGTATGGTCTTCCACACTTTTGTTTCTCTTGCTGGTTTTGGTTTTGCTCCCCATTTTTGCATTCCATTCCCTTTAATAAATTATTCTAAGAAAGTTGCATGTGATTGATACAAGTTGTAGAGCTAACTTAGTTGTGGGTTAGCAACTTGTACACTGATGTTATAGCCTTCTTTCCTTTGATTTAAAAAATAAATAAAGAAAAGGATAGAACTAGTTTTTTTATAAAATGAAAAGGGTAAATAAGTTATAAATATGAAATGTTGAAAGGAAAGTGGGTCAAAATCGTCAACTAACTTTAAGCAAAATACAAGCAAAAAGAAAAAAGAATCTGTTACTTACAGAACCGGTAATCCATTGCAACTTGGTGAAAGTAAGACCTTTAACAAAGAAGGTATTCCTTCCGTATGAATGGCACCTATAAATGCAAGAGACACTGATTTAGGAAAAAGAAAATAACATGTGGACAATTGACCATCCATCATTATTAATATACAAACCAATTTGAGTAGATGTTCCAAGGGTTAAAGGTCGAGCCCTATGTCTCGAAGATACGGTTGTGTTTCGAAAAGTAACCTCATAATCAAGACCATAAAGCTCCTTTACCTATGTTTAGAAGGGAAAAACAAATGTAATATTAAATGACTCATTTGTGTACAATTCATTTAAAAAAATAAAATGCAAAAATTATATATCATTTGTTTAAATACCTTGACCAAGAGATCAGAGAGAGGGCTGCCATCAAACCATTCAAAATGTCTAGAACTACATTCTCCCCATAAGAGACCCCCCTCACCGAATTCTCCCCATTTGCTGGTGCCTAGTTAAACAGTATGCATAACAAAGATGTGGAAAACAAAAAATATCTATATCTTATCTACTATCAAAGTTACTCAGAAAAGTGGAGATCTCTAATCAATACTTGGGTTAAATGTAACACTGGTAGACACCTCTAATTAATATATAAATGATCTCTATATACTCTTTCACATAAACACCATTTTCTGATAAGAACATGATAATAATGGTCACAATTTTATTTTTATTTATATACATCAAATAAATATTAGAACAAACAGGGAGAAAATATAGAATCCACCTCAAAAAAATCTTGTTACAACAAGGAACGTCAAATCTAACATGTGATCTTTGACATGTCCTTCATATAAAGTCACCCGGTAAACCAAAATCTGGCTCAATATTTTCATAAAATGAAAAGTGCAGAATGAGAAAGTACAAACCACAAGAATCCTGCGTCAAAGATGTATGCAAGAATAAGTGATGATATTGACAAGTACGAAGCTTTGTCACAATTGCTTCCTCTGTCAAGCAATCTTCATAAGAGTATGTTTTCATAGTCTCTAGCACCATGTTAATGCAATAGCCCCTCGCAGAATGAGATATTCCTACAACAAAAAGACATCTTTCAAACTTATCATTTCAATGTTATTATAATTATAAAAGTAAGGAGCGGATCCTATATAACAAAGAATATCTAGATTATATGTATAGCAACGTTTATGTTTTCCAATATCATATGTTTATCATTAGAATATATCAAATCTCCTCTATCTATAGTATTGATTCCGTTTTCTTTAGTTGCAACCTCAAGTATAGTCGTTTAGTCTCACATCAACTACCAAAATAGCTAAAATAAAGTATAAAAATGGATGCATACCTCACCTTACAAGCTGACTTTTTTGGAATTGAGTTAAGCCTTAATGACTTTTTCTGACATTGGTTCCCACCACGTTTGCAATGGCATGTTCAAATGAGAATCCTTCTAAATTGCAACATGGGCATGGCATGTAACTGTAGTTCTACTTTAAAAATGTTTCTTTAGTTCAGCAACCTAAAGTATGATTTAAACAAAGGTTTCAGAAAGAAACCGTCCTCGCCGATTTTCTAAAAACAATAGAACTTATCTAAGACAGACCTAACAGGAGAAATTACTCCTAAAACTACAGTTGCAAACAATCAGGATATAAATAGTTTATTACAATCATTTCACATTCTATACAGTTAATCACCTTAAATGCTAATTCCTATAACCAAGAATCTCCCAACAATCCTATGGCATCAATTCGGTAGGTAGGTATTAAATTCCTAGCTTGCCAACTAATAATTTAAACACGAGTCCTGACAAGGAAATGGTGAGTACATAAACTTCCTACTGTCGTGTTTGAAATTTGAAAAGAGATTTGAACTAGATCAAATCAATCTGAGAATTATGACCAAGAGAATTCAGATATATATTTTAAAGTATAGACTAATCCTAATAATTTCTTACCAACAATAGAGTTATGTGATATACAAAATATCAGGATATGATTAGTTTATTACAATCATTTCACATTCTATACAGTTAATCACATTAAATGCTAATTGCTATAACCAAGAATCTCCCAACATTCCTTTGGCATCAATCCAGTAGGTGGAACTAATTCCTAGCTTGCCAACTAACAATTTAAACATGAGTCCTGATAAGGAAACTGTGAGTATATAAACTTCCTACTCTCGTATTTGAAATTTGAAAAGCGAATTGAACTGAATCAAATCAATATCAATCTAAGAATTAGAGCACAAGAGAATTTAGATATATATTATAAAGTCTTGACTAATCTTAATAATTTCTTACCAACAATAAAGTTATGTTATATACAAAATATCTGTCCTAAGAAATAAGTTGTACAAGAAGAATGATAACTTTAAAATAAATGGTCACCAATATTCTACTTAGTACAAATAGGTAAGAAAAACATCAATACCTATTACAGGCATTGGCTCAGGAAAGTTAAGATCATGATCAACTGCAGCAAGTCCATATACATAGGGATTTCCAGGATGAGCATGCCTAGAAGTTAAAACATGAATCAGTAACATGACATGACACTAAAAATACAAAATTAATTTGAGATAAGAATTTAATGGAAAAGAAGAAATATAATTCCATGATCTTTGTAACCTATAAATACTATGTAAATGGTAAATTTGGTTATCAGGAAATACACTCATACTTTTATGCACCAGCATGCCAACAGGAACTGTTTCAACTAAAAGAACCAAAACACAGCCAATAAAATAAAAGTCTGAAATCATTAAAATTTCCAGGTGATCATTTCAAGAAAAGAGAACTTTTACTTTGGCTAAATCTATAGCTGACATGGGATCTCAGCCTAGTTGTCATCCCTAGGATTGGATATATAGAGCATGAGATGATAGGACAAGTTTGTTTGTTTTGCATTGCATTAGGAAAACCATGAGGCCATGTATGATAGATTTTATTTAATATTGCACTGGGAAAGCCATAAGATCAGATAGAAGAATGCATGTAGTAAAGTGGCAGGGTCAAGTAGTTGTTAGACAGTTGAGGGTGACCAGTGGAGCAAGTAGTATGTTGACCTGGCAAGTGAAAACATGTGAATCAGCCTTATAAGAGTCCAAATAATCATGGGTAAGCTTGGAGGAGAGAGCAACTGTTAGAAGAAAACATTCTGAGAGTTTTTTATAGAAGAGCATGAGCTCTGGAATAGTTTCTGTGTATTATATTCAGGAATAAAAGATTTAGATATATAGGCAAGACTGTCACAATTAGATAATACATGCAGAAAGAAAATAAAATAAAAAAGGATAAAATCAAATCAAAGAGATTTTGTTTTTTACCCCAAAAAAATCAAATCAGAATTATCTGATTCGGTCCCAAATTATTTCAAATAAGATCAAATCAGAATAATCTGATTAATTATTCAATCTTCTAGAAAATAAAATCCAGTTGTCTATTAATTCCTAACATAAACATACACCTGCCAACAGTAAAAACAGTTGAACCAGAGAGTTTCCTTTGTGTGGATCATGTTTTTATGTGCCAACTTTCAGCATTGGGTCAAGTTTCACTTTTTTTTCTTCATTTTGGGCTTCTATAAACTTACGCCCCTAACCCCTGTAGTAAATAGAGGTTTCTGAGATCAAAATATGCAGGAGACAAGTGAAACAACTAGGCCAAATGCCCAATCAGAGTAAACCTAAAGAGCTGATCTTGCTGGTTGAAATAGGAGAACATGATTATCAATCAAGCATGTCCTAGAAGTCAGCCAATATGTTACTATCATAATTAGCAAAATGAAAGTTTATGTTCCTCACAAATAACCACAGAAAACTGTATCAATTGACCACACCAATCCACAGAGAAACCACTGGCATAGAGAGAATATTGTACTAACCCAGATATAAAGCGGCGTTTCCTGGATCGAGCTTGAGTTGGGCCCTGAACTTCCTCAATGATGCACTGCGCAGACCAAAATTAATTAGCAACAAGTATTCATAAACTAGTAAGATGGAAAGTAAATTACAGAATAATGAAAAATTTTAAAAGGTGAAAAAATTATAGAAACACTATTTAATTGTTGCACTCACCACTGAATAACCATTTTGGGTCAGATCATCTAAAGTCTGTCGAAGATTCTATGACAAATAAAAGAAGAAAGCCATTGTTAAATATATAAGAAATTCAGCAAAAAATATCATATATATTTAAATTCCATGAGAAAATAACATAGTAAAATGTCAATACCACAACAGGACAACCAGCCCTTGGAACACTATCTGATTGGAGACCACCACAGGGATTTAAACCAGCATATTCAACTAGAACACAAGCATCTATTCCCCAAGCTTCATAGAATTCCCCTACCTTAACAGTAATTTGAAAAAATATGAATTAATACATGGTAAAAACAGAATATTTACTTCATGGAGGAAAGAAATTGAATGCTACAGAACCAACAAATGAGAAAACAAGAATTTTATTAAGAATTGGGAAGGGAAAATATATTTTTAGTCCTTGTACTTTCAGTGAAACTTGGACAAGGTCTTTATACTTTCATATCAATAAACTCAGTCCTCAAACTTTAAAAACATGTCAATTTAAACCCTCCGTTCTTATAATTTATAATGTTTTCTAAAATTAAGAGGTTACTAGATGCATATAAATTTGAGGATTAAATCCATCAACACAAAGGTACATAGATGACACCATGTTTAACCAAAAGTATAGGCACTAAAAACACATTATTCCCAATAAATAATCATGCTTCCTTCAAACCAAATTCATAAGAGCACCAATGCTAAACTCTCAAGAAATGGCATAACTATTACTTACTCTGCAGAGTAATACTTGACGTGGAAATTTTGACTTGAACTGCAACATTTCCCAGTTGAGTGTTCCTTCCTTCACACTACACATGGAGATTGATTCTTCCATCAACTTTCTCATAATAACACCATTCCAAACAGGATAATAAGGGAGTTCAAGTATGTATAAGTTCATGGAACAATAGCCCATGTAAATGGCTAAGAATAAAGGATTATCAATTATAAATAGTCATATATTGCATTCTTGATGACATTCGTCCATTAGTTGTGAACTTAAATCTGAACAACATAATGACATTGCAACTTATGTACAGCGAAATAAATACTTTTTATTTAGAACAGAATTGCAGAATAACACCCTCACGATCCCAACCATAATCTCGATTTTGAATACCTTGTTTGTGGACAAATTTTTAAAAAAAAAAAACCACAATTGATGTTTTCATATTATTTTGGTTACAAAAAACTAAAAGAAATGCATAAAGTAATAATTTCAATTTCATTAGTGCTCGCTCACCTTCCATTTTTCAATTTGGAATCCAGACCAAGCAAATTAGAAAATTCAAGCCTTTGAATTAGCTGGACAGTCGAAAACTTTTTGCACATTTGCAACCTCTGCCATAATTTGAAAAGGAAACAAAAGTCAAAATGAAGTTTTATTGTAAATATGACTTAATAAACAAACCAACAAAATTCAGGAATAGTTCTTTTTGCTTTTAACTAGATACAAAAAAGTAGATGGACCTACCTCCTTCCACCACGATATGTGAGGAAGATCTTTGTCATCTAAAACATTATTTGGTACTTTTGGCTTCTTGGTGGTCCTACTACTTCCCCTTGAAACCCTGTTATTATCCATATAAGTTGATACATTCTTGACACGTCCATTTATTCTGTTCATCAAGAAGTTTCACATTTTATATGTCATACCACAAAAGAACAGATATTTACATAATTAGGATTTCACCATGTCAAGCAAATATTAAGTCGACTTCTATGTTGATGGTGCAAGTTTTCTCCAATCAACATTTTGGTGTGTTAAGAATTGTTGGAAGAATATGTTATATCAACTTAAGAGAATGAGAGTTCATGTGTCTCACACATATAGGGAGAGAGGGAAACTATTGTGTTGATAAACTTGATTCTTTTAGGGTTACACATAGATGTACTAGGTGGTGGGATCTTATTCCTGTTTTTAAGTTTGACTCTAGGAATAGATGGAATCTACCTAATTATAGGTTTGTTTCTTGAGTGGGTTTTGGTATAGTCTCACACTTGATGATTTCTATTTTTGTTATTTTTTTTAATACATGGATATGCTGCAAATGATTGATAGAACATGAGTGCCAACCTAGCTAGGATTGCAAATTATATAGTGATTTTTTTCATAGCCTTATAAAAAACTTAGAGCATTTCTTATCTGAATTACTCACATTCAAACTATTTAAATACGCATGACAGTAATATCTTAACTTCATAATCATGATTTTTCATATTGAATGAGTTACCTAAGTTTCTAAACAGATTTAATAATACAATTGATTACATTTTGAACAATAACAGATCAAGCAAGCAAGATGTAGCTAGAATGAACTCAAGGTCCAAAACAACTATTACCATCAATAACTCTTGATGACACACCAGATGTTGTTCAAACACCAAAATTTCAGGCAAGATCTTTATGATTCTTACAGTGTCTCTAAACTAGAATTTAGTAAAAGACTTAATTAGAAATAAAAATAATAATGGGTTAGTTTATTTTTAAAAAGGTGTACTTTTTAATAAAATAAGCACATTTCTACTTTTAGTTATGTCTTCGTCTAACATGTTTATTTAAAAAGTAAGCACTTTTCTACATTTTTAAGAAGGGGTCAGTTTGTTTGTACTTATTTTTGAAAAACAAATGCTTATTTAACAAAATAAATAGCTTTCTGCTTTTGTCAAGCGTTTGTCTGATCTGCTTATTTTTAAAAATACGCAGTTTTGTGCTTATTTCAGTAAGCAGATTCTATTTGCTTCTTAAATTAGTAAATATTTTAAAAATTGCTTTTTTCAAAGATACTTATTTCAAGTTTAAACAAACTGGCCACATCTACTTCTTAAGTGGGTTCTCTTTTTCAAATTGCTTATTTCAAAAACACTTATTTTAACCTTAACCAAACTAGTCCAATATTTCATTGAAAACTTATAACATTTATCACATTAGAATCTTTCTTTTAAGGCTAAAAACTACAATCATTTTCATACAGAGAGCAAGGAAGTATAAAAGTAAATTTTCAACCAAAAAGGTTTCTGCAGGAACTAAATACTATAGATTTTTTTGCAGTCATGCGATGTATCACCGGTTTCATTTCATGAATGATAAATCTTTACAGAAGAATCCACTGATCACTTCTAATAGAGTCTTCCCACACCCAATCACACTTCCATCTAAACACAATGCCAAAACGAGTTCCCACCACACACACACATTGTTAAATACGTATTGATAAAAGAATAAAGAATACAGTGTTAAGGTGAGTTCATAAACATATAATATGTATTCATACACGTTCCGAATCACATATTAGTAAATAATACAATGTTTTGACAGATAAAGTGAATATTCGCCAAATAATATGAAACGAAAAACACAAAAAGAAAAGAGAAAGATTACCGAAGGAAGCGAGAGGGAAGGGATGAAATGAAGAAGGGAAATAGCGAATGAGAGAAGTGCGAGAGAGAGCGGCAACGAGGCAGGAAAACGGCGACGTTTCTGGTAACTGCCCTGTACATTGTTGTGAAGGGTAGAGAGAGAGTGGAAGCAGAGTGAGTTCCCGCCACAGACACGAAGGGAAGGGTTTTAACAAGAATGAAAGAGGGAAACCGAAACGATATTTAGAACACGACCGTACCGTGTCTTAAGAAGTGTCTTCCTTTTCTCCTGTCGTGTTGATTTTTCTTTTTAAATTATGGCTATTTAAAATAATTTATTATTTAAATAAATCTTAGTGGACACAAATTTTGTTAAGTTTTACTTACCTTCGTAGTGGAGCTACTAACGTGTAGAAATGAAGGGGTTGTGTGTGAGTGAAAGGGAATAAATTGATTGAAAATTATTTCAAAAACAAGAATTCCTTTAAAAAAAAATTTCAATTACTTAAAAGAGCTACAAAATTTCTTCAATCACTTAAAAATAGATGGGTTTGGATTGAGAAAGATATTTGTGGGAGGAAAAATAATGAATTTGTGAGTATTAGAGAGGATGTATGAGGTTGTTTAGATTGAGGAGTAATAAAGTGAAATTTTGATGATGGTTTATTAAAATTTGTAAGTGATGTGATAGTTGCAAAAGAATTTATAAATTATTTTAAATATGTAAAATGTAAGTTTACAAATTTATCTTTGTTATTGTCAAATATTTGAATAATGAATTATGATATTTTTTTATGTTTGAATTAATTAAAATTTTCTAATATATAATATCCATAATTATTTGTATTTTTTAATAAAAAATTTTAAAAAATATAATATAAAATATTTTTGTGTTAAATTGAAATCAATTTATTAAATATATTAAAATTTATGAAGATAATATTTATTATTATGGACATTTGTTATTTTATATAACTATATATGTGTTTGTTGATATTATAATTTTATTTTATTATTTTCATTATTTATAATTATATGTTGTTATTAATAGTATAATTAAATATTTTTTGAAAATATTAAATAAATTTATGTAATATTTAATTTTGTATATTATAATAAAATGCATGTACAATGGTATTTTGATAAAGAGTAAGAATCCTACACGGAATCAACACAAATCTCTTTATTTGTGTGAATAATGAAAAAAATGCATTTACCACTCCCTCCCTCCCTCCTAATTGCACATACCTAAGAAAACACAACGTTAATGTTCTTTTATGTACTAAAAAACATTAAAAAAAAATAATATAAAAGAGACGAGATAGTGAATAAAATGAACAAAGTCTGTTAAAAAAAACAATGTGATAACTAATAGAATATGCAAATATTTTTACACGATCAAGCAATAAGATTATTTTCAATAAAAAACAAACTAACTATAAGTGGATTTTCGAATGTCAGAATTTTTTAGTAGTCGCACATTGCTCAAAAGTCAAAATCTTAGATATAATGATTGACTCTAATGTATCAGCATAGTTCAAGTCTATAAGATGGTTAAGACAATCAAGCTAATTAATTCAAGATATTAACCAGCCCAATAGAAAATATTACATAGAATATTAAAAATATTTACATATTTTATCGACTATCATTTAGGAGGGCTTAGATTCTAATAAGAACTTAAGATAGTTATATGAATAATAAGCACAATTGTGTGTTTATGACAATGAAAAAGAAAAAAAAAAGGTATAATTTTATCCTATTTTTCTTTTGAATTTGCATAAAGTTCTTCGTTTTGATTAAGAAGAAGAATTTTCATATGAATAACTTATTCAAAATTGTATTCTCGTTTTTCAGTAATATTTGAAGTCAAAACTTATTTTCCAAAATCCAAAAGCATGTTACTGAAAACATGTGTTTGAGATTTTGTTTTTCGGTACATGTTCTTAGATCGGTAATTCCATAACACTTTTTTTCAGAATGGACAATTCAAAATACTACAATGCACTACACTTTACCAATGTGGGACAACAATGTGGCATGATGTGCAACGACACTGGAAAACAAATTGATGGTGCACGCTAAAAGTTAGAGAAAAGTGCAACGAATAAAAAGTAGGTTTGAAGTTAAATTACAAGTCTAGGGTATTTTGATCTTTGTACTATGAGTTTTGCATGTAACAATTATGAGAACGCAAGAAGAAAAAATCCAAAAAATTATCTCGTTTTTTTCATGTACCTTCATAATTGTTGTAATTCTAAAAGTACCCTTTTACAAATATTTTTAGGATTTGTTGGAAGTGAATGAGGTTATTGGTAAAGTAGTGTTTTGTGGTGGTATTTTATGATGAAGGTTGTAGTATTTGGTGTTTCATTAAGAGTTACGGTAACAATTTGTGGGGGTTGGTGATGATTTATGGTGGAAAAATAAGTTAGTGTGTTGTTTTTTAATTTGTAGATTTTGTAAAGATTCCGAATAGTGGAATACAAAATACAAGATAACTTTCAAAGTGTAAAATTTAAAAATAAAAATAATATCAAAATTATAAAATTTAAAATATAATTTTGTATTAATACAATAAAAATAATTAAAGAATATAAAAAATCCCAAAGTAGTGTTGAGAGGTAAAACTCGAGAATAATTAATACATTAATTATGAATCAAGAAAAAAAATCGATATGACGAATATAAAGGAGACTATTTCAAATAATTCAATTTGGAAAAATGATTACTAAATGAACCGGGTTGAGAAGTATTTACCATAATTCTTTCAGTGTAAAACAGATAACACTTAAACACAAAATAAACATGAAGTAAGAAATTATTGGTTTCAAAATAAAAAAATTAACTGCTATATATCAATCTTATAAATATAGAATGTAGTACACATATTAGAAGATAAATGTACCTTTATAATACAAATTATTTATGTAAACACACCTCTAAATAAATTACGAATAAATTTATTTTTTCTATGCATTTTTTAAGATTCTTTCTTGATATTTAGATCATTTATTTATTTATTTTTTAGATTCCTATTACATAAAAAAACTTAAATATATTCAAAAGAATTATTTGTTTTATTATAGTGTTTCACGTTACATAATTGCAGTCGTTATAAACTAATCATAATTTGAAAACAGAAAATTGTTTCTCACAATTGTAAAATAATCTCTTAAATTTTAACACTAAACACCCATGTAAAAAAAAAAACAGAGGATATTTCTTCTTACACCCCCAACAAATTTCACTTTGCAACCATCAATTTTGAAAATACTATTTTACCCTTTTAAAAAATGATTTTCGTATTTTTTTTAAATGTATCCAAAACAATTTTTTAAATTTATGAAATACATTTTTAAAAACGTTTTTTCATAATAAATTTTTTAAAATAAACTTTTCAAAACATTATATATACTAGCAGGCAATGTTGTGATTGGTCTATCATTTCTTCTCTACTGTTCAACTTTCATGATGATAAAAATTTAACATATATACATAACTAATTAATATTGGATGAGTTGAAATTGATAAACAAAAAATAGCATGTAAAAAAAATGATGAATTGATTAATCAACCTCTTTTTTCTTCTCTTCTAGTTTGAGTTTTTCTTATTCTTCAAGTTTGTTTTTTCTTTTATCGGTGGGTTTTAGATTTGAAAGTGTGATGATGTTCAGGTAAGGTTTGGATTCACTTGATGCTAAATACAAAAAAATGATGATTTTACAAAAAAGATAGAATTGTTTGAAATTGAGTGACAAGAGTGATTGAAAATTGAGATTATTTTATTTGATAGGTAAGATTTGGTGTGAGAATCAAATGAGGATGATGGTATGGTTTGTTACCTTAAAATAAAAAATTAAGAAAAGACTGAATAGTTAGTCTGCATATAAAAACTACTCCTAAACATTACTTTAAAAATTAAAAAATATTTTTATCTTTTAAATAATTCATATAAAATATAGGTTATTGTAATAGTAAAAAATGAGATATACTTGGGTAGAATAAAAAAAATTGTATAAAAAAAATATTATAAAGAAAATTTCTCTTTATATATAATTATAAAAGAATATTTTTTTATATTTAACTGTATAGAACTATCAAAATATCATTTCCCTATAAAATAGTATTCTTTATATATATATTTTGGAACGTGTTTGTGAAAATAATTTTTCTAAAACATGTTTTGAAAAAACTTTTTGAAATGATAAAAAATTAGGTGGGGCATTTTAGTTATTTCAAATAATAGATGAGGGTACAGGAAAATTTGTACGGGGTGCATTAAGACACATCTAGAGATAGAAAAGCCGTAGAAAAAAGTGTCACCGTCCACGGAAAGAAACTGTTGACATGCTTTCCAGAACCAACCAGAACTGAGTGAGCTACCGGTAACACTTCTCTTGGCGGTACCTGAAAACCCACTATCTATTCTCAACCATTTACCCTTCCTATTCCTCTGAATTACACGTTTTGCCACTCCCTTCCTTCTATTCTCTTCCATTACTTATATATCTTTCTCTCTTCCCGCCTCTTGTAATGCATCATCAAAATGTCTTCGCTCCAATTCCGTTACGCTCTCTCTCCTCTTTCTCCCACGCTCTCGCCTCCTCGCCGGCCAATATTTTCTCGCACTTTCTCTCGTTTTCCGGCAAAATTGCACGTTTTCTCGGCCTCGTGGAGGAGGAGGCGAGTTCTCTCAATCTGCTGCTCCTCGAAAACCGGTTCCCAGCTTCGGCAGGTCGCGGTTCCTGAGAACGATGATCGGCCTCCGTTCGATATCAATCTCGCGGTTATTCTCGCTGGTTTCGCTTTCGAGGCTTACTCAACTCCACCTGTACGTGTTCCTTTTTGTTGTTTTCGTTCGGTTTTGGAAGAAAACATTCGGGAATAGTGAAGCCGTTTGTGCTAATAGTTCATAATTGAAGTGCTAGAATAGTTTATTTTATCTATTTTTTTTTGCTGTTTAGTTCCTGAGATTATATTATTCGATCGTATTGTATATTTTATATTTATATTTATTATAATAATGATGATTGATCATTTTGTCACTCCCTAGTTGTTTTTTTGTTAATTTAATTGGAGCATATTAAAAAAATAAATTAATATTGCCTTCATTTATTCTTAAGTAATATTGAAGTCATGTTGGGATGGAAAGAGTGCTATTTTAAGATTTTAGGATTAACGTTTAAACAATCTAAACCCTAAACCGTTGGTATTTTTTAAGGTATTTGTTAAATAAATCATGAAACTTGTAGGGAATTGTGATTGAATGACCGTGTAAAATTGTCTTACACTTTATTTACATAATCTATTTTCTAATAGAATTGCAGGATTGATGATTGTTTTTTATTCATCATTATATATTTTTTTTAATTTTCTCTGATATTATCGCTATAAAATTTTAATATCAATGAAAATACATGTTTTTCTAATTTATATCTCTTTTAGTATCAGAGTAGTCCATACGCTCTTAACACCAATTTGAATATAAGGAAGAAAGGGACTAAAAGGTGACTACTACCAAATAGGCATAGTTGAGAATGCTCAATTCATTAATTATCAGAATGCACAGTAGAGAGAATATATAACCAACATAAACAATTACAGCTCACCAATAGATGAGAAGGAATCTACCCGGCAGAAGGTAAAAGTTGTACAATAATGTACTAAACTTAATACAGCTTAGCAGGTTTCTAAGATAGGGAAAACAGTTCTAAGATTATACTAGGCTATTTCTAATTCATGACAACAAATAATTCTTCTCATTTCTCAATCAGATATTCAAAAGATTTACAAATCTATTAGTAGAATTTGTACAAGAGATTTGATAAAAGCATGTGTCCGTTGCGATTAAAATTTATTCTAGTGCCTTCTAGTGATCCTCTTTTCCTCAGTATACAGAGTCAAATATAATCCTTGAAATTGTTTGGCTTTTTGGTGATTCTCTTTGATTTGGTGGACCATGTTATGTTACTATGATCATCCTCCACTAGGGAAGACTTTTACAGACCCACACCTCAAAAGCAATAAGCCCACTTGTTCTTTTGGCCTCATCAATACCCTCCTCTCAAGGAGTTTTTTTGTCCTCAAAACCCAGTCTTAGAAATTAACTCCTAGTTGAAACTTCATCCTCCTATATAGCCTCCTATGCCATCTTGCCCCTTTGAATGGATGAGCCATTGATTCACTTGTTCTCCCTTCTTCATAATGCTGTGGAAGCTAGGATAGACATAGGCTCAATTATTTCAGCTCCATCATAAACACCAATACTCCTTTCCTTAGAAAAGCTCTAAATACTTCTTCATTCATTAGGGATTGAGATGTAGAAGGAGCATTCATAAGCTCAAAAGGCATTACGAGGTATTCATAATGACCTTTGTGAGTTCTAATGCAATTTTGGGAACATCATCAACCTTCATATACACCTAGTGGTATTTGAATTTCAAATCCAACTTAGAGAAATACCTTGCTCTGTGTAACTCCTCTAGTAGTTAGTCAATAACTATTATGGGAATTTTTTGTGGCATTATTCAAGGTTTTATAATTCACACACATTCTCCACTGGTTACTCGTCCTTTTCACCAATATCATTGGACTTGAATATGCACTATGACTATCCGATTGTGCCCATTTTCCATTAACTCACGTTCCTGCCTCTCAGTCTCATTTTTGTGATGATAAGGATAATGAGGAGGCCTCAAATTAATCGACTCTTGACCAGGTAGTCCTTTGGGTTCTTTGAAAAAATGATCATTTTTTTTATCAGCAAAGAATGAAATTAAATTAAGAGGGATACACAAAGGGTATCCCAACCCTTTTACATAAACCAAATCACATTAAGAATCACCAAGAATAAAGAGATGAACAAACATCCCAGAAGCAATAGATAGATAACGTTTGCTGCATAAGCTAGACATCTTATTCCACCTAGCACCATGCTCGTATTGGAATGCCATAAGCCCTACAAACTGCAACTACAAAACCATCAAAATACACCAAAATATTGGTTATCTCCACCACCTCATTGACATTCCTTCTACCCAGCTTGCAGTGGCACGATTGTAGCACTTGTCACAGAATTAATCACTTCAATGCAG
>Ga0123342_1000025_pt1 | contig 133244 bp, 80 predicted proteins | sample Turbeawhitnodule_FD_89960 | JGI IMG/M metagenome (GOLD analysis project Ga0123342, IMG submission 89960) | Root nodule microbial communities of legume samples collected from Mexico - Turtle bean Mexico white nodule | ecosystem: Host-associated > Plants > Roots > Nodule | place: Mexico: Nepantla... | reverse complement strand
TTCTTATAAATAATTAATTATGTTATTTTATAAAAAATATTTTTTTACAGTTTTAATTATATTTTTATATTTAAATTATAATCTTATTTTAAATAAAAATAATAATAATTTTAGTTTAAAATATAAAAAAAACTAACCTAAACTATAAAGCAACTTTCGTTGCAATTCTCTCCTTTCACGCGAAGAAAGTTTTAATAGGAAATTTCTTTTCGTTTTTCGTGTTTTATATTATTTAACGTTTCATTTTTCGTGTTTTACCCACTAACACTAAATCAGCTCCTTTCCACTTCCTCATCCAAACAAAACCTTAATGATGAATATTAAAGTTGGTGATATAAATTAAGAATAAACTATTTAATCATTTATTTTATAAGAAAAATGATTTTTTATTCAATTTCACGGTTTTGGTAAATATCAAGGTTGGCGAAATTACTTAAAATTTCATGATATTTTCTTTACAACATGATTGACTTTAAAAATAATAATTTATGGGTAAATGAAATTAACTCAAAAATTTAATTATAATTGGTGTGAAATTGAAAATTATAGGTTACAGATATCTCCATGATTTGGCAGAATATCAAATATATTTGAGTAATAACAAAATTTGAAGAAAAATAAATAAATATAATAAAAGTGTTTTTAAATTTAGTTAATGGATTTAAAACTTTGATTTATGCACAATGTGAATATTTAAATTGATATTAATAAGTGCATTGTTGATACTGATCTAAACTGACTTTAGGAATAGAATATCTTGAGTTTAATAAGGAAATAAATTACATTGAATTAATATGAAAAAATCAAATAAACTCAAGTGTCTATAATATATTTAAGATATGAATTAATTCACTAAACTTACCGGTGTTAATTTATTATATGACAAATATTATTATACATGGTCGAAATAACATAATATGGCATAATTTTGTTTAAATATGTTTTAATCTTACATTTTATTTAAAAATTGCATACCATATTTTGATTTACAAATATGAATAATATTATTTTGATTATTTATGGTAACTTGTGTGGGGTTGAGTGAAACGACGTCGCGAGGGTGGAATGTACGCGCCACACTGCGACAGTGCCACAGAGGAGGATGGCTAGTTCAGTTCTGTTGGACGAACGAAAGTGACCACCATCAAATAATTTATTTATTTATTTTAATATAAAGAAAAGGCAAAGAAAGTTACATATAAAAGCCTGATTCTGTTCTGTCCCTTTATTCTTCCTTTTCTTTCTTTGTTCTTCTCTTACCCATTTTTCCCTGGCTTAGGGTTTTCCGGCAACAACCCTATTTCGTTATTACCTCAGAATCTGTCTCCGTTGATTACACTCCTCCGAAATCTCACTCAAGGCCTTGTTCGGAAACTGTGCAATTCCCTCATCGGCAATTTCTAGGGTTTCAAATTGTGGAGCAGATTCGTTCCGCCAACAAAGATTCGATCCATGGTAGGGATTATAGGGCGGATGAAAGCGTGATTGACGCTCGGAGGCGAGCGAGTTGATAGACTGCGGGTTGGGTGGATTTTGTATGGAAACACGGAGCCGGAAGCGGGCGGAGGCTTCCTCAGCTGCCCCTTCATCCCCTTCCTCTGGTCCCACAACCCGTTCAAGCAAGCGCGCGCGTCTCTCTTCTTCTTCCTCTGCTTCTGCCGCCGCCACCGCCACCGCATCTCTTTCTTCTGTCAACACTCGCTCCCGTGGATCCAGAACTAAGGAACAACCCTTACCTCCGAAGAATCCTCCTCCCATGGACTCTGCCAATGAATCATCTGGTTCTCGACGTGATCGCCGCAGCAAGGACAACTCCGACAAGGGTAAGGAGAAAGAACACGATGTTAGGATTAGGGACAGAGATGCTGACAGAGGGCTGTCATTGAACATGGATGGTGGTGCGGAAGATGACGATAATGACAGTGAAGGTGGTGTGGGGATTTTGCATCAAAATCTGACCTCTGCGAGTAGTGCACTCCAGGGACTGCTTCGGAAGCTTGGTGCTGGGTTGGATGATCTTCTCCCATCCTCTGCCATGGGTTCTGCATCTTCCTCTCACCAGAACGGGAGGCTGAAAAAGATCCTTTTTGGGTTGCGAGCGGACGGCGAAGAAGGGCGGCAGGTTGAAGCGTTGACGCAACTCTGTGAAATGCTTTCAATTGGGACCGAAGAGTCGCTTAGTACATTCTCAGTTGATTCGTTTGTTCCTGTGCTTGTGGGTTTGTTGAATCACGAGAACAATCCCGACATCATGCTTCTTGCTGCAAGAGCATTAACCCATCTCTGCGACGTGCTACCTTCATCTTGTGCTGCGGTTGTTCATTATGGTGCAGTTTCTATCTTCTGCGCGAGGTTGCTCACCATAGAATACATGGACTTGGCTGAGCAGGTTGTTCCTTAGTTCATGACTGTTGTGGGACTTCAAAACTTGTAAAACAAATATTATATGCTTCGATGTTGAACTCTGGTGCTGCCTAATTGTTTTTAAAATTATACATTACAATCTCCCTGGGTCATATTTTCAGTTTGAGAATAAATTTTCATTTTTTTTATCGGCGACATAGCATTTTGAAAATGAAATTCTTATAGTTTGATTACTGTGTTTGATGGCATGAACAGTCCCTTCAAGCTCTGAAGAAGATATCTCAGGAGCATCCCACTGCCTGCCTACGAGCAGGTGCTCTTATGGCCGTGCTTTCTTATTTGGACTTCTTTTCTACTGGAGTTCAGGTAAATTGTCAGTGAAGGACCTACATTCAGTGGATGATTATAGTTTTGTCCCTTTGGACTGTCATAATTCATTTGGCCACAGGTGCCTTAAGTGAGCAAGTGTAAGTTGACATTATTCTTTGTTTCAGCGGGTTGCATTGTCCACTGCTGCAAATATGTGCAAGAAACTTCCTTCAGATGCATCTGATTTTGTGATGGAAGCTGTTCCGCTTCTGACAAACCTTCTTCATTATCATGATGCCAAGGTACGGTCATGTTTTGTTGTCGGTCTTGTCACGTAATGGAATCTGTATTTTCTATTTTGCGTTCATAAAATTTATCTTTTTAAGGAAGTTTACCTCGAGAGGTGGGAAATTTTGATAATTATATTCTCTAGTATAAATTATTTATATATACCTTCACCTTTTGCTTTATAAATTTTTGTAGGTTCTAGAGCACGCCTCTGTTTGTTTGACTCGAATAGCTGAAGCGTTTGCGTCATCTCCTGAAAAACTAGATGAATTGTGCAACCATGGACTGGTAACACAAGCTGCCTCCCTCATCTCTAACAGCAGTTCTGGAGGGGGTCAAGCTTCTCTCAGCACACCAACATATACCGTAAGTGTAATTTTTGCTTCAAGTCTTTGATGCATTTTGCCTGCAGTTTTTGTTCCTTGACTTGGGCATATGCAGGGTCTAATCCGACTTCTTTCAACTTGTGCGAGTGGATCCCCTCTTGGAGCTAAAACTTTACTACTACTCGGAATTAGTGGTATTCTTAAAGATATTCTATCTGGTTCTGGAGTATCTTCTAATGCCTCTGTTTCTCCTGCATTAAGTAGGCCCCCGGAGCAGGTATGGTTTAACTTCAGAACTCTTCTTTTGGTCATTCACGTGTAGTTGTATCTCGTAATGGTTCGTTTATCAGACTCTGACCTGACCTTAATGCACCATTTTTTAGAGCCTTGGTATTTCCAGCTCTGTTAGATTTTTCAAGAGATGAATGTTTTCTAATTATTTGTTTTATATATAGATATTTGAGATTGTAAACCTGGCAAATGAGCTCCTTCCCCCATTGCCACAAGGAACAATTTCTCTCCCTATCATCTCCAACATGTTTTTGAAAGGGCCCATTGTAAGGAAGTCTCCCGCTGGTAGCTCTGGGAAACAAGAAGATTCAAATGGAACTGTTCCTGAGATATCAGCCCGTGAGAAATTATTAAATGACCAGCCTGAACTACTTAGGCAATTTGCCATGGATCTTCTCCCAGTTTTAATACAGGTTGACATTTGTTGCATTGCTTAAATTTTGCTTCATAGATTTGTGAAATTGAAAACTAGTTATGAGAAATTGCTACATTGCTTCCTTATTTGTGTTTTGGTTTAATTGATGGTATTGGCTTGCCTTTAATACAGATATATGGTTCTAGTGTCAATGGTCCTGTTCGGCACAAATGTCTTTCTGTCATTGGAAAATTGATGTATTTCAGCACAGCAGAGATGATCCAGTCTTTGTTGAGTGTGACCAATATATCAAGGTATGTAGAAATTTAATGGGATTGATATTACTTGATATTCTAACTGATTTTATATGTTCAAAGTCTTTATGCATTTTCTATTTGATTGTATAGTTTCTTAGCTGGGGTCCTAGCATGGAAAGATCCACATGTGCTGGTACCTGCCTTGAAAATTGCTGAAATTCTTATGGAAAAGCTTCCTGGGACATTCTCCAAGATGTTCATTAGAGAAGGTGTTGTGCATGCAGTGGACCAACTTATTTTACCGGGAAATTCAACCAATATCTCTACTCAGGCACCTTCTGCTGAGAAGGATAATGATTCTATATCTGGAGCATCATCTCGCTCTAGGCGTTATCGGCGACGCAGTGGAAGTTCCAATCCTGATGGAAATCCTTTGGACGATTTGAAAGCTCCTGTTTCAGTAAATGTTGGTTCGCCTCCAAGTTCTGTGGAGATTCCAACAGTAAATTCCAGTATTCGTTTGTCTGTTAGTACAGCTGCAAAAGCTTTTAAAGATAAGTACTTTCCTTCGGATCCTGGGGCTTCCGAAGTGGGTATTACTGATGATCTTTTGAATCTGAAAAATCTTTGCATGAAGTTAAATGCTGGTGCGGATGAACAAGGGACCAATGGAAAGGGGAAATCTAAATCTTCTGGATTTGTTCTGGAAGAGTATTTAATTGGGGTCATAGCTGACATGCTAAAGGAACTTGGCAAAGGTGATGGTGTATCTACTTTTGAATTTATTGGTAGTGGTGTTGTTGCAGCTTTGTTGAATTACTTTTCTTGTGGGTACTTCTCTAAAGATAAATCCTTAGAAACCCACCTTCCAAACCTTCGCCAACAAGCACTTACAAGGTTTAAGTTATTTATAGCTGTTGCTCTACCTTCCTCAACTGAGGTTGGGACTGTGACTCCTATGACCGTCTTGGTCCAGAAGCTTCAAAATGCCTTGTCCTCTTTGGAGCGTTTCCCTGTTGTGCTGAGTCATTCATCCAGGTCATCAAGTGGGAGTGCACGCCTCTCCTCTGGACTAAGTGCATTATCTCATCCCTTCAAGTTGCGGCTTTGTCGAGCCCAGGGTGAAAAGTCACTTAGGGATTATTCATCAAATGTTGTTTTGGTTGATCCGTTAGCAAGTTTAGCAGCCATTGAGGAATTTCTTTGGTCTCGTATCCAGCGAAGTGAATCTGGTCAGAAGTCCACTGTACCTGCTGGTCATTCTGAATCAGGGACAACTCCTGCAGGAGGTGGTGTATCCTCTCCTTCCACCACCCGTCGTCATTCTACTAGATCCAGATCATCTGTTAATATAGGTGACACATCTAGAAAGGAAATACTTCAAGATAAAAGCACTAGCTCTTCTAAGGGTAAGGGAAAAGCTGTATTAAAGCCCGCGCAAGCGGAGTCAAGAGGACCTCAAACAAGGAATGCTACTCGCAGAAGAGCAGCTCTTGATAAGGAGGCTCAAGCAAAGCCTGTAAACGGTGACTCTACTTCTGAGGTATAATGATGGAAACTTCTCTAGAAACAGAACTCAAATAACTCTTTTAGAAAACAATAATGTATTAAACTGTAGGATGGTAGCCATGCGTAGAAAATAACTGCTGGTAGTTATTTATTAGGAATTTAGGAGTATACATCTGATGGTAGGTTGTGTAATTAGGCGATGTGAAGTCATGTTTAGTTTGTGGATAGAGAATACTTTCTGTTGGAGATTTCTGTCTATGGGACAGCAAGTGTATTGGTGATTTTGTTTGTGATATAGGAGACTTTTGTTTCTGATACAGCAAGTGCATTCCGTATTAGAGACTTGTCTCTGGGACAGCATGTGTATTGATGTTTGTGTGATTTCAGTGTTACACATTATATTTATTACTCTATGAATTGGTGTTATATCATATACTGTGAAATCCTAGGTTAGAGTTTGCAATGCTTCAGTTTTTTTCATCTGTCAATCTATAACTTACAATTATTAAGTTTTTGTTGGATGGTGTTCTGTTTTGTCCTCTTCAGTTCCTTCTGGCTATGTATGACCTGACTATGGATTTTGCATGGGTACTATATATATGCTGATCCGCATCCTTTATTCGTAAAAGTGCATGTCAGGATTTGTTGCCTGGTGCCTCTCACAAGTAAAAAATGAAATGTTTTATACAGTTTATATTTGATTATTTATTCTGACATTAAACTTGTCAATATCGAAGTGTAGTTCTGTTATATGCCTGTTTTATTGGGAAATGTTTTAGACTACTTTTGGAGGTCTTATTTTCTTGTTTTGTTTTCCTATGACAGTGTTTGCATGCATGCTAAGCTTTGGTCTAAATGATGAACCTAATTCAACTTGCAGGATGAAGATTTGGATATATCTCCTGTTGAGATTGATGAGGCATTGGTGATTGAAGATGATGATATTTCTGATGATGAAGATGATGACCATGAAGATGTATGTTGTCTACTGTTATTTGGCTAAGATTTTCTTCCTTCCTTAGTTATGATTATCTGATTGAAGTAGAGTGGTTACTGTGCTGCTGTCATTTTTTGCTTTCTGACATCATTTTTTTTTTTCTTACATGTTCAACATTACTTTTTGATACGTTAAAATCTGTGTGCATCTTTGTTTTTACTACCAGCGCTGGTGTCCCTCTACGTTGTTTGCAATATTTTCAAACTGAAATGCTGCAATGAAGATTGTTGAGTTCATGACCTTGTTCCAACTGTCTGAGCCACTCACTACTAACTCAATCCCAGTCTTTTAATTTGCAATTTTTTAATTTTGTCTATTGTCAATATATTTATTATTTTAAGGATTGCTTGAAATTGTGTGCTGTGTACACACAAGATATTCTTATTTATAAGGAACAAAATGGATATTTAATGATGGGAAATATTAGATAAGATATTTCCCTATCAAATCAAGCCATATCGTATCTCTAACATAATCAAATCATATCTATGACATTTATCAAGATTCAATGTTCGAATTAAATTCAGTTGTATATATTTTTAACTTTTACATATTTTGTGTGTTTTAATTTTTCTTATCGCAGGTTCTGAGGGATGATTCTCTTCCGTTGGTATGCTCTCCTGACAAAGTACATGATGTGAAATTGGGAGACTTGGCTGAGGAGAGTACTGTTGCTCCTGCAACAAGTGATGGCCAGGCTAATGCTGCCTCAGGTTCTAGCAGCAAAGCTGGTACAGTGAGGGGATCAGACTCTGCTGATTTTAGGAGTGGCTATACATCAAGTTCAAGAGGCGCAATGTCATTTGCTGCTGCTGCCATGGCTGGACTTGGATCTGTCAATAACAGAGGTATCAGGGGTGGAAGAGACCGACTAGGTCGTCCATTGTTTGGTAGTTCTAATGATCCTCCTAAGTTGATCTTTACTGCTGGTGGGAAGCAGCTTAATAGGCATTTGACTATATATCAGGCAATTCAAAGACAGCTTGTGCATGATGAAGATGATGACGAGAGATTTGCTGGCAGTAATGACTATGTATCCAGTGATGGAAGCAGGTTGTGGGGTGATATTTATACTATAACTTATCAGAAGTCAGAGAACCAAACAGATAGAGCTACCCCTGGAGGTTCAAGCTCTAATGCGTCAAAATCTGGCAAATCTGCATCAAATTCTGGATATGAAGCCAAACTACATCAGACATCTGTATTAGATAGCATCTTGCAGGGTGAATTACCCTGTGAATTGGAGAAATCTAATCCTACGTACAATATATTGGCATTATTGAGGGTGCTAGAGGGTTTGAACCAACTTGCGTCTCGTTTGAGGGCCCAAGTGGTTACTGATAACTTTGCAGAGGGAAAAATTTTGGATTTAGATGAGCTAAGTGTTACCGTTGGTGCTAGGGTTCCTGCAGAGGAATTTATAAGCAGCAAACTTACTCCGAAATTAGCTAGGCAAATACAAGATGCCCTTGCCTTATGCAGTGGGAGTCTTCCTTCATGGTGTTACCAGCTATCTAAAGCATGCCCTTTCTTGTTTCCTTTTGAGACCCGGAGACAGTACTTCTATTCAACTGCATTTGGGTTGTCTCGTGCACTGTATCGCCTTCAGCAGCAACAGGGTGCTGATGGTCATGGATCAACAAATGAAAGAGAGATCAGGGTTGGGAGATTGCAGCGTCAAAAGGTTCGTGTATCTCGAAATCGCATTTTGGATTCTGCTGCCAAAGTGATGGAGTTGTATTCTAGTCAAAAGGCTGTGCTTGAAGTAGAATATTTTGGCGAAGTTGGCACTGGTCTGGGTCCCACCTTGGAGTTCTACACACTTCTCAGTCATGACATACAAAGAGTTGCACTTCGAATGTGGAGATCAGGTTTTTCAGAGAAATATCCAATGGAAATTGATGGAAATGAAAGGAAAATGAAAAGTAGCGAAGGCTCTTTTGCTGGAGATGGAGAACTTGTTCACTCTCCTCTTGGACTTTTTCCTCGACCTTGGCCTGCAAATGCTGATGCATCAGAGGGTACCCAATTTTCTAAAGTTATTGAATATTTCCGGCTATTAGGTCGGGTAATGGCTAAAGCCCTCCAAGATGGACGCCTATTGGATTTACCACTATCAGCGGCATTTTATAAACTTGTTCTCGGTCAAGTAAGTTGTGGAATGTTGATGTCTTGTCAGTTCACTGATTTCATGTTTATACTTGATCTTTAGGATGATTTGTAGTTTGTATATATTTACCCTTTGATATATTGCAGGAGCTTGATTTGCATGACATTCTTTTCATTGATGCGGAGCTTGGGAAAACTTTGCAAGAGTTAAATGCCCTTGTTTCCCGGAAACGTTATATCGAATCTTTTGGTGGTTGCTATACTGATACAATTGGTAATTTACATTTTCGTGGGGCTCCAATTGAAGATCTCTGCTTGGACTTTACACTTCCTGGTTATCCAGAGTACATCTTGAAACCTGGAGATGAAATTGTATGTATTCAGTCTGTTTCTTTTTCCTTTTTTTTTTGTTTGGTTCTGATTCTCTGTTATGAAAATTTCTTTGAACTTACTGTCTAACTTTCAGGTTGACATCAATAATCTAGAGGAGTACATATCCATGGTGGTCGAGGCAACTGTTAAGGCTGGAGTCATGCGTCAGATGGAAGCATTTAGAGCAGGGTTTAATCAGGTATAATTGCTGATTTCAGTTATTTCTTTTAAATTTGACCATGTACCTTGTTTTAAGGATGCTGTGTGAGTTCTTATCTAGTATTTAATGTATTTGTTATGAATGTGAATAGGAACTTTTTCAATTTCATCGTTGTCTGGATTTTATTATACATGGTCCAGTCTTTTTCCATATCTTGTTTCTCCCAAATAATTTTATTGAAAAGTTAATTTGACTGGTTTTTAATTTCGTATTGGACATTAATCTTTTCAGCTTTTAGATTTTGATGTTTAGATTCTGAGGCATTTTTTTCTAGTGAAAATTACTACTTTTGTTTGTCCTAGCCTTTTACTTAAGTTTGCTATCTTCCTTGTGTTGTGTCCTGATCGGAGCTTGGGTATTATGGGGTGCCCAAGTCTCACATTCAGTAGTATGCAATTGGTATCAGAGCTAATTGTTGGTGTCTCAGAAAGGGCTTTCTGTGAAGGGTTTTGATCAGCGGGGTTCTTCTGACCAACAAGAGATTTAGGTAAAGTGTCACCGAGAGAAGTATGGTAAAAGCTTCTGAGACATTGACTCCTGTAAAGAGCGATAGGAACTTGGATACTATGGGGTGCCCAAGTCCCACAGTGAAGTAAACTGAGATGTTCAGTGGAGTATCAAGTGTTTGGTTCTCACTCCTTAATATTAGCCTTCGAGGGTGGGTTCCCCAAGTTTTTGGGTACTTATCATGCCCCCCTTACCTTTTCATATCAAGAAAGGAAGATTGAAAATAAATAAACGTATATCTAAGTTATTCAATTTCAAAATTTGACAAGTGAAATTAGCTGCTTGCTCCTCTTGATCGGCTGAACAATAGTTGGAACATGAAAAAACTGGTTGGATATTATATTCATATACTGAAGTTGAAAAACTAAACATTTTCAGGTTTTTGAAATCTCATCTTTGCAAATTTTTACTCCCCAAGAACTGGACTACCTGCTTTGCGGCCGTAGAGAATTGTGGAAGGTATTTCTTTTTATTCAAATGTATTGCTGTTTCTTACAACAATATTTGAACTGTTACCATGATCATTATAGTAAAAAAATTGTTTCTTTTCTGCAGACTGAGACACTTGCTGATCATATAAAATTTGACCATGGTTATACTGCCAAGAGCCCAGCCATAGTTAATGTATGATTCTTGTTCCTATAGAAGGGCAATTGTGATTGAAAAAAATTTAGGCTTTTATATTTGGAGCTCATTCTGTATGATGCTATTTTCAGTTACTAGAAATCATGGGAGAATTCACACCAGAACAGCAGAGAGGTTTCTGTCAATTTGTTACTGGTGCACCTAGACTGCCACCTGGTGGACTGGCAGTTCTAAATCCAAAACTAACAATTGTGAGAAAGGTATTAGAAAAATAAATTTTGATAACTTGCAACCTGTCTGCTAGTTCATTAATTATGCCTTCATGTTATTTTTTACTTGAAATCTTGAATGTTACAAGTGTCTTTATTATGTGAGGTGGGGATGATCCTCCGTTTGTGCTATTTTGAAATCTGGTCATTACCAGTGTTACTGCAGTTCTTTCTGAAGTAACATGATGTGTCGGGAAATCTGAATTTTCTCAGACAGAATAGTTGTAACATGATAAGCAGAACATTTACTGTGTACAGTGAAATTTAAGAAATGAATACATTGCTTTATTTTTCCTCTTTACATCTCGGAGCAGGGATACACAAAATACAATGCTAATAAGTGGTTACATTTACATGTCTTGGTGCAGCTTTCGTCAAGTGCAGCTAATGCTTCATCTAATGGGAACGGGCCTTCAGAATCAGCGGATGATGACTTGCCTAGTGTGATGACGTGTGCAAATTACCTGAAACTTCCTCCTTATTCTAGCAAGGTAGAAACACTGCAAAGCATTGTTGATTTTATGATCATGCATGTCAAAGCATCTCTCGGTGCTAATCTTTGATTTCCATTTTAAAACAGGAAATTATGTACAAGAAGCTACTCTATGCAATCAGTGAAGGCCAGGGATCTTTTGATTTATCGTGACCTTCCGGAACTAACCTACCCAACCCTGCATGTTAATATGATGAATCAGGGTTTAATCTCGAGGCTTAATTATTTTTTGGTTGCGTGTACTTTCTTCCTTGCTTCTCAAATAATGGCTTCAGTTGGGTCACGTTCGTCAAAGGTGGGCATGGTTTGGGTGAGTTTACCATTGTGAAACCTTACGGTTGATTCTTTATATATTACCAGATCAATCATAATCTTAACTGCAGCATCTGCAGAATTTGTCGATTATTTTAATCAATTTAACCAAGAGCCTCTTGTCGTTTTGTTCGTTGTCATTTGTTGATTATCTAATTCGTCTGAATTCCTTGATTACTGGCAGTTGAATTGGATTGCCTCATTTTCAAGGTGTAAAGGAATTTGCGGAGCTCATTTTAGCTGTTACAACATGTAAATAGAATAGGAATGTTGAGTAACTACCCTCCTAAATTTTTCATCGTTCTGTTTTCAAGTCAAATTATTGGCAGTTAGTTATATACATGTATGGAAGATGGTAAAAGGAATAGAAATATCAAATACTATGCTTTATGATTTTTATCGTTTCCCGTTATATCTCTTGTTCAGATCATCTTAGTGCTAAAATACCAATATGATTCTAAGCTTGTTTGACATGATCGTCCCAAAAAAATGTTTTCTTACAAGCCTGCAGCTACGCTATTATTCATAGTGTGAATTTCAAAGCACTTTCAACACAAAGCGATCATTTTGCAAAAAGAATCTGGGAGACAGTTTGTACTACATCTGAAATTTCAACTTAATTTTTAAACTCAAAACATTACGGAAGGTTCATAATTTTTAAACTCGGATTGGACCGGCGGATAGATCAATTTGTCAGATGATGATAAATCTTTGAAACCATTAACTCAATCATTATTATCATATTTTCATGAGGTCAAAAGAGCCTATAACTTTCGGAGCCTTTTTTTATTTCCTAAATTCAGCACATTGCAATATAGCAACATCAACAGCAAATATATATATTCTATTGAATTTAAATTATGGTTGAATTAATTTACTTGTTTTTCAATTATTTTACTTTTCAGTTAAAAGCAGTTCATTAAAAATAATTAATTCCTGGAGTGATATATGTATAATACTGTTGAGAATTTAAATTTGATGGTGTGTTGATATAAATCAAACAAAATTTCTTCAAGAATAATATCAACATGCTCCTCATGATGACGCACATGTTTTAATTTTGAGGAGATAATTTTCCATTGATTTGAATCTAGTTTAACAGCATGCATTAATGTGCATTTTTCGTGTTGAAAACTTAGTTTGAAATCTAAACTATTCATGAATTTTCTTCTAAACTTTACAAGAGTAAGTTAAACCGAGTACATTTGATTCTAAAGCTCTCAAGTTTCATATTCATGATTGATATTGTCTTGATATTGTAAGTGTTTGATCATTTTCACTTAGAAAACGAGAAGGAAAAGTTGGATTTATAACAAACTCTGGTAACTTGTGTGACTTAATTACTAGTTCAATATATTGTCTTCAATAGAGATAATTTGTATCATTAAGTTTCTCAGCAATTGAGGTAGGGAAGGATTGCGAAGTAGAAGCCACAGTAACAGATACATTATTATTATTAGAGAACACCTAAATAAAATGAAACCACAATTTCTAAACGCGACACGAACATCAAAATTAAAAAGCCCAATTTCAATTTATAGAAAAATCGCAATCAAATAATGTTTCTTGATCACAAATCACACATTAAATTGACGAAACCAAACAAAACGCAATTTCAAAACAGCAAGAACTATCACTGAATCACGAGAACAAAGAACAAGAGAAAAATAATAAGCGCAATGGACAATCACATTTGAATGATGAAGAAATTGAATAGTTAAAAATAAACTCTAGATACCATCTTAGAGAAACTAAACGAAATAAATTTTTATTAGTTATTAAACAACACAATAAAATGAACATTACAAGTATTTAAAATATTTCCACCATTCAGCAACTATGTGGTACCCGTCTAGCACCTATGTGTTGGCTTAAAACTATATGAACTTTACAAGTATATACTAAAAAGTTTTAATCTAAACAGGTGTACATTTACATAGAAGCAAGTAGTTAAGCAACTATGCACTAACATACAAACAAACATTTTGACAACCGTATACTAACTGGAAAAAGACAAACAATTGCAGATTAAAAATTCTTGCTAACAAATTTTTACATAGTCTTATTACACCCAGTGAAATTTTAATGGGTTTGAATTAAAAAAAATCGTTAGTTTTTATAATTAACTTTTAGGAGTTTAGTTTAAAATGGGTCACACAGCACTTCACATCTTCTGGTTCAATTTTTTGTGTGATATAGCGTAAATAAATAAAATAAACCGCATTTCGTCTTAACTTGCCAATTAATAGTTCTTACATATTTTGATCCAATTCTTAAATGGAATAAAATTACTGCCTTTTAGTTGCTTTAATCAACTCAGTAATGTAATGATAGTTGACAAGTCTAAACCTTATTATTACTGTATATAACAAATTAGTTCTTTGGGACTAAGCAGCATTTTGGACATCTTATATGATAAAATATTTGTACTGCATGAACATTTAAGAATACTTCAGAAAATGAAAATGTAAGAATATCGGATAAAACTTAATCTTATCGAACTTGTATTTAAATGTTTTTCTACATTCTTAATGTAATTGAGAACAAACAAAAATGGTGTTTGTTAAGTAAAGACACTGTTTCTACAAAACAAAACAAACTGAAATCTGAGTTTATGGAGTAAGACTTCAGCAATGAAATAACTAACGCAAACTCAGCTCTACTTCTCCTAGTGGCAGGTTTCTAGTAGTCACACTTGGCTTGGACTGCAAGTGACTTGAACACATCTGGGCAAGCATCTTTGCCCTTGTTGAAGGTTGCTGCGTCAACTGGAATCGTGCATGACTGTTTTCCCAGGCAATGCTGCACAAAGTCACAAACAGAAAACAAAAGGTTGAGCTTGGATAAGATAAAAAAAAGAGTTAGTTGGTAATTTGTCTATTTTGCAGAGAAAGAAATGAGAGGTTTGTTTGCCTGTTCAACAATCTGCTTTGTGGCAGGTGCATCACATTTTCCCATAACAAAGGCTCCACAGATACCCGTAGGATCACCAAAGCTTGCAAACTCCACAGCCTTAATGGTTTTGTAGGTTGGACATGTGATTGTTGCTGCTGGCGCTAGTTTGTCCACAACAGAGAGGAACTTCCCAGCCTTACATGCCCATGAATTGATGTTGGGGGGCTGATTCTCTGTGATGAAACTGCATACTGTATCTCTGTCAACAGTTTCGATCTCAATCTTTTCTGGGTTTGCTCTCTCTTCCTCAAATATAACAAGCAAGTTGTCTTTTGGATTGAGGTAAATTCGTGGGATGTGGTACCTGATACAACACAAGTAGCAAATTTGAGATGGTTCGTTTTCTTCTCCTTTGGATTTCTTGGCCAGATATTTGTTTATCAGTGATTTACTTACTCTAACTGAGTAGGAGTTCCGAGGGGAGAGAGGAAGCTCATCCAATGACGACCAATGCTTTTACCATTGATCCATATCATTCCCTTCCCCATACCAGTCATCCTTATGGCAACAGGATCTCTTCCATCTGGCGTTGCAAAATTTGTCTGCAAAACATGTTTGATTTTATTGAGTCCCCTAACAAAAAACTTGCCAAAATTTTAATCCAGTAACCATTACCTTGTACCACGAGAGAACACTTCCAGTTCCCTTGACTTCTTTCCATTCTACTTTCTTTGATCCCTGCTCAGTGAAAATGGCAAGTTCCTCACCTCGGATACCAGCCTGCAAAACGGCACCAATTCAGTTGTACTATCTCACCTGTTCAACTGTGATTTAAACAGATTGGTTAATTAATTAATACCTTAGCACCCCAACCATTAGAAGTGAGATCAATTTTTCCGGAGTTAAGACCAAGGATGAGTATAGACTTGGGTCCAGCATACCTGTGCTCCATGTATGCTCCACTGTCCTGTATATCAAAGGGGATACAATACAAGAATACAATGATATTATTATCCTCCTTGAAACAAACAAAGTGGTGAAAATGGGGGAGAAGGGAAAAGTTGAGCCTCTTACAGGTAGTCCAACAGTGCAAGCCAATATAGATATGTAGTTAACTCCAACCTTAAAGGTTACAGGTTTCTGGAATTCAAAACCTTTTTCTTCATGGGTACCATGATTTGTTCCTTAAAACCATCAAGACAATTCATTAACACCCCTCATGAGTTTGTCTTAGAGAATAAATTCAAATATATTGGACTTGATCCACTTCCTCTTATAAGGCAAATGATCATTAGTCAAATTTCTGCATTCTTACCAATATATTCTCCATTTATAAAGGCATGCAGTGCATGGCCAAGACTCATGATACGAAGAACGGGGGATATCTCATCCTTCCTTGGCAAGTCTCCAGGACCCAATTCCACGCTTCATTAAATATGTTGAGATTGATGAAATATTATGCATAATAAGGCAAAAATATAGAAAGAACCATATCCTCAGTTGTTGCAGGAACTCACTCACCTGGTGGTGTACCATGCATAGTCGGTGACGTCTCTAAGCAAGCTATAAAGCTCCGTGGGAACATTTAAAACAACTGGTATATCCTTGGCGTTTGGAATGGACTCAGTAAACACCTCCCACTTGAGATTGTTTGAATTTTTTGTCTTCCTGAAGTTCCTTGAATTATGTTCTGAAGCAACCTGATTGAGGAGGCAATGTAAATTAAGATACATGGACTAATCAAGGAGCTAAACAAAAACTTCAAAGCCTTGTAAAAAGCAAGGGCAAAAGAAGCTACATGTTGGGTGTTGAAGACCACAGTCTTGCAGTCAGGGAGGATACTAATGGAACGTGGTGGCAGATGATAAGTGGAACCTCTGAATTTTATGTCGATTGGTGTTTTGGTGTGGTTGTTGGTGATGAAAGCAGCACATAAGTCACTACCTGGCTTCTCGTAAACTATAATCTGCGTATTTTAAACTTGCAGCATTATGGCTTAAACTGTGTTATGGGAATGTGAATCACGAGAAGGATGATGAGATGATGCTGACCTCATGATGATGGGTTAGTTTTGTGATTACTGATTGACCCCCGAACAGGGCCTTCCTGCATAGGTTCAATGCCTTGTGCACGTCCCTCAGGTGAGACCATTTTGGATTTCTCTGCAAACCGAACTCATCAAGAGGGGCTTCATCGTAATATCGGGTTGTACTGAAGGCAGAGCTTGTTCTACCAAAATTTGTTCCACCATGGTACTACACACAAGTTTCAGATTGAGTTGAGTGAGAACAGAAACTTTGTCCATAACTTCATTTCATAAAACAAGATGAAGTTATTTCTTACCATATAGTAGTTCACCAAAGACCCATTCTTAGAGAAGAAGCGGGCAACAGAAAAGGCAATGTCTTCTGCTGATCTTTGGGATGGTGGATCTCCAAACACCCTATACCTGTACTTGCAAATGGGGTAAGGTAAGCCAAAACTAGAACACTGTTTGAATATACTATTGAATTAATTGATGTTGATTAAACATTATAAATGAATATACTTACTGAGCAGTCCAGTTTTCAGTCCACAGAGAAGGCTTGTGAGGTTTGTTGGGGCCTGAAAAGGTATCACCACAGTGCCTTCCATTGCATGCATTAATCTGGAAATTGAAGTAGAGTCGGTGAGGTCAGAGATAACACGTTTCGTCTCTTCTCTTCTCAGTGGAAGGACAGTTATGTCTAAACAATTACATGAGCTTACCACTGGATCAGGAGCATCCGTTTGCTTGCACATGATCCATGGAACTCCAACATCCATTGCCACTGCCATTTTTGCGGCCCATTGGACGTAATTAGTTCCTTCCTCTCTAAAAGCACGTTGGATATGGTTGTACTCATTCTCGATCTGTATAAATAAAATGCTGTGAACACTACTTTGTTTATACTATATATTGTGCACCCTGCAGAAACTAAGTAGCGTTACGAGACTTGTTATGTCGATGATCAGAACCTGTGCCAAGATGATGGGGCCTCCTTGGGGAGCAAAGAGCTTCGCGTCTTGCAATACTTTTATAACATTTGATGTATACTCTTTCATGTGCATCTGCAAATTACAAATCATTTTAATAATCTTCCATCGTATTTCCAGGAACTAGATCAACTTCAGGTAAGCTTCATTCATACCTTAAAGGGTTCATTGTTAGAGCGGAATATGATCTCAGGGACCTCTCTTAGCCAATACGGAAGTCCTCTGATGCATCAACATTGAACCAAATAAGAGAGACAAAGAGGTATTATTTATTTTTATAGTTCAGAACATACATTTCATATGGATTCTCTCTCATTTCAGAAATAACATACCCGTGATTCCATTCAGCTTGGATGAAAGGCCCAAGCCTGAGGGTAACATACATTCCTTTCTCATGGCAGATCTGCATGAACCTTACGAAATCATACTCCGGATCCATTTTGAACTGCAAAATTAGAGAACAAACCACCAGTTAGTGAAGCTACAATATTCATTAACGATTCGTGCAAGTAGTAGTTCGATCTAGTTCCAGAAATGATTTTACCTTGCCTTTCTCAGCCTCGTGAATGTTCCAGAAGATGTAAGTTTGAATCACGTTTATGCCTCCACGTCTTGCTTTGTCAATAAGCATTGGCCATGACTGAAAACGTACACACCCACCCAACCAACAAAACCATTAATTAGCTTATCTACATAGGAAATCATTGCATGGTTTGGAATCCTCACGTTCACACGTAGCAATGAGTTGAATATTTCATATTACAACAAAAATTATAAAGTTGAACTGCATGTTACATTGAGATACAGTGAGATGACATAGCATGCATAGAATAGCATGTTACTTGATGAAGAAAGTACCTCAGGGGGACTTCGAGGGTAATGGACGGAACCGGAGAAGAGAAGCTCCCGTTTTCCATTGATAATGAGTGACCTGCCATCGTAGGTGACTTCCCTCTTCTGGCCTCCATCATCTGCGCTAGAATCATTCTTCTTCTTGTCTCCCTTGACACCGGACGCAAAGCTCAGTGAAACAGTGATGAAAAGCAAGGTAATCAAAGCAAATTTGATTGTTGACATGTTGAGATTGTGTGAGGGGAAAGTAGCTAGAAATGAATCAGATGCAACAGTGGCCCAGAAACTGTTTCCACAATTCCATCAGTGACACTGAGGTTCATGATGTGTATATAAGGTGTCGGAGAAAACCTCGGTTTCCCACTCTCAAATTTCTGTTAGGAATCATTGGTCGTGGTTAAGCTTTTTCCTATTACCACTACGTGTCGCATAACTATGTTGCTTTCTCCTTCTTTCACTGCTAGCTACACAGTACTTTCCTTTTCTTTCTAAGCTATACTATTGTTTTGCCACTTGTTTTCGATTTTGTTTCTATTTCTTACATTTATAAGAACTGTCGTGTTACAATCTTTTCTTAAAAACTGCAAACACCAGATAATCTAAGCTTGTAATTATTTATAAACAAATAAAATCAATGGAATTATAAAGAATATTTTCTCAGGTTGTTAAATTTCTTATAAATTCTAATAGAATATATTCTCTTTATTTTGTTTTGAAATTGTAACACCTAGTGTAATTATAACATGCAATCTATAATATGTTTTAATATTTCTCCATTTGGAAAATTAAAACTATATATTTTAAAAGAATGTTTATAAACTTTATTAACTTCTTTCCTTTTTATATATGCAAAATTCTATCTACTCATATATCAAATACAATTATAGCATATTTCAAACAGTCACATAAAAAAGTGAATAATTTAATATTAGAGTCAACATGCAATACAATCATATTTATCATAAATTGAACAAAATATAATTTAGATACCATTTCTACACACTGAAAATCTACAATAGACTTAACTATAAATGGACAAAAAAAAACATGAAAGTCATTTATCAAAAACTTACATTAAGTATGATCTACAAGACTAACACACCTAACATATTACAAGCACTTAAAAGTATACAACTATAGGAAAAGATGAATTCATTGCACAAAATTATTATTTCATTAACTTCTAATAATAAATGGTGTCTAAATCTATATGACTTATATCATCATTAATTATTTATTAATTAATTTTAAATGTAGATTTACTCAATATATTCTAATTTTCTGGACATGAGAATCTACCAACCCGATCAAGATTAATAAGAGCAAAATTCACTCCTGAATAAAATTTGATGAACGAAATATACAAATTTTTTAGTTCTGCAAAATTTTCTCAAAACTAGTTTCACTCCAAAACAAACAATTTACTCAATACAATAAGTCTAATATATAAAAAAACACATATAACATAAACATCTATTAACTAATATTAACTAATGTCACTCAAATTGAACATATCACACCAAAGTTCACATGCAAAATCAATAATGCACACACCAAAATTTAATAACCAATTTTAATTCTCTTAACAAGTTTTAAGACTCAATTTAAATTGTTTTATTCTCCAAATCAAATTATTTATATACCAAATCAACTGAATATGATTGTCAAAAGGTCAAATTTATCCATTCAAAGATTAAAATCTATACATACCATGGAATCATAATACAAATAAATCTAACCTTACAAAACGTTTCATCACCAACTAATCTAAAAGATTCTAATCCACTATTTCAAAAATGCTTTTAGAATAACTTCCCTTACCTTATTGGTGAGTTCTTTAAATAATTACTTCAAAAACTTATAAAAATGAAGAAAAATCCTAACTTGCTCATATAATGTCTGATTCGCAAATAAACTATATCTTTATTGTAAATATAGTCTAGAAGGAATTTATCTATTTGATTGATCTCACATACTATAACAAAACTCTACATAAACAAACAAGAAAGAGGAAACTTCATAACTAATTAAGAGGGAGAAAACTTATAAAAATATTTAAATATCTGATGAGTATAAATTGATGCAAAGACACACTAACACTCTTTAAACAAGAAAATAATGAGAATAAAAAATTATACAGAATTAATTAAATAATTAAAATTTAATTTATATACTCAACTCAACTAAGAATTTCAATCTTTATTTTGTTTTAAAATAATCTATTAAATAGAAAATTAGGTCTCACAAATAATTTACATTTTAATGTTTTTTGTTTTATATTTTAGTTTTACATGACTTGTGCATAAACAATATTAACTTTAATTTTTAACAAGTAAACACCCAATTGTGATTCTTTGCAGTTTTTTTTACTTCTTGAAATTCCTTGAATTGTGTTTATTACATGGGACAAAGGGTATGGAAGAGAAGAAGCAAAGTCACTTCAAACGTTCATTTATATTTTTATTAAATTGAGATTAAAACAGTCTAATGTTTTTAAGTGTGCTAAGTTAATATTTCCAAACACTTGCTAATACATCCAATATCTAATGTTTTTTTTTTAGATTTGGTAAAGGGTCTAGATATTAGCTCCGGTTACCGGTTCTAGATACTACCTTCTATAACCGGTTGGACAATTGATTCTTTTGATCATTCGATCGTACTTTCTTTTCTTTCTTTATTATTGTGTCTATGTTTTGGCTTTCATTGAATATATCAACAGACACTCAAGTAAGTATTTAGTATTTAACTGTTTTTAGTGTCTTATTTATTGTGCTTATTTATATAATTTAGAATAAATTATGTCATTGATGAGTCGTGTTTAATGTTTATAATCATAAAAATAAAATAAAATAATTTGATTCACTAATCTCTTTTTACTTTAAAGTTAAAAAATCACTCTATAAGAAAAAAAAATTAGAATTGTTTGAAGAAATAAGTGGACTTTGGAATATGAACCAAAAATTGAATATGACCCATAGATGGTGGTGGTTGCTTAAAATGAGGTGGTGGAAGGTTGATTGACATAGGTTTAGGTGTAGATTAGATAGTGGTAAATTAGTATTTATAGGGAAATTTAGAATAAAATTCCAAGAGATACGTGCCGTGTCTTACACAGAGAGAGGAATGAATATATAAAATTGGTTGACTTTACCCATGCAATTGATTAGTAGGGGTTAATCTTTGAAGTGTGACGAATAATTGATAACACTCCATGTGCTTAATCAGTGGCAGATGAACCTGAAACTACCTGTCTCCACTCTCCACACTCGTTCCGTAAAACGTCACAATTCTTCATCTCTCATCATCCAACTAATCTTATTAGGTGGGGAATGTACTACTATCCACACTCAACAACCATTCATCATCAAATTTCATGCAATTTTCTGCAAATCAAATTCAAATTTAAGCATATATATGTTTCTATGACTGTGATGGAGCAAGAAGGATCAAAGAAGTTGGTGGCGTGATAACATTTATATATGCATCATCATTCATTCTCATTAGTACCATTTTTTCTGCTTTAATTACACATAATTAATTAAAAGCATGGCTTCCTAATGAAGGAAGATTAAAAGCAAGGTCCATTCTCAATATCGTGCCTTTTCTTTCACATCATTCCCACACTTGTCACCATCTTCCACGTGGGTTTAATGGAGGATGCATTACCCATCCCTATCATGCATATACATAATTCATAGATAGTTTAAGTATGAGATTAGGAGTTTCTTGTCACAGAATGATCCTATGTTAAACTTTTGTTGAATTCAGGATAAACACGTATTCTGATTCGATTAATGACGTGTGGAGTATAATTTGGGTTGGGGTTCTGGGAGAAATCTGGAATCATGGTATTATTTTCAATAGGACTGTGGCTAACACGTCTGAAGTGTGTTCTCTAATGCAAGCAAATGTTTGGTTTTGGATCTCTGTAAAATCTAACTCTGCTTTGGTTCCCTTTTCCAGTTAGTGTTTGGAACCTTTAGAATGTATGTGATTGGTTGTTTGAAGTATTTTAGGTAGTTAGTATGAGTAATGGTTTGATTGTAGGTTTGACGGTTTTTAGTAGATGTTGGTTACTGTATTTCTTGTATAAGGGTTGATTCATCCCTGAAGTGATTCACATTTATTTATTTGTTATTATTCATAAAAAAAAATTAGCAGTTTGATTATTCCTAACTGTAGAAAGAAAGTGTTGCAGTAGTTTTTGTTTGCTGGTTTAACTTGTAATTTGGCCTTGTTATTATAATCAAATTGCTGAGAAGATAATTATTAATTTTTGTCCTTGTTAATGGTAGCAGTTGCTGTGTTCTTCCATGTAGTGGACGGCAACCTGCGTTGATTTGACTTGGCATATTATGATCACATGATCTGTGAGGATTGAGGAAGATAATAATGTAAGGACAAACAATAAGTCGCCACAAATTAAAAAATGGATACTGTTTCTCTGTTTTTCTCTTTGTCAGAATTATGCGACAATTGCTCAAGGTCTTTTATGACAGAGCGTGATTCTTTTTAACATGCACTAAATTTACTCATGCAAAATACTGAACTAAACTAGAACTGTTATGGGCATTATTAATATATAATATTAAAGTTTATATTATAAAATTAGTTTATAAATGAGGTTTGTCCATGTTATCTTATTACCAGTTTCAAATCTTTTTAGAGCTGAGGTCAAATTTCAATTCATCAAGATGTTTTGTAAGGACAAAACTGTGATGAAATACTTATATTTGTACTAATTATGTGAGGGAGAGTGTCTCCAGAATTTGCCTTCACTTCATCCTTTTTGTTCCTTCTTTTTTCCGTTCGTCTCTTTTCTCTCGGTCACTTGTGTTTTAGAATTACGTTTCGGTCTCTCGATATTTAGGATGGAAACACTCTAAAGATTAAGTCAGTATATATGTTAATTAACTCCTAAAAAAAGTTAAAAAACTGAACTAAACATTCTATCTATTTATACTACTTGTTAATGGGTTTATTGGATATGTTACATCATTTTAATCCTTCTATTTATCTTTTATTAATTATTTTTTGTACTTAATTTTCATTTTTATTTCATATGTGTCCCGTTCCTTACTAATACTGACACTTATGTGTCATTTCATGTAATATTTCCACTAACATTTACACTTGTCTTTATCTTTTTTTAGATATCTCGACTTCTCAACTTCTCGATTTGTTTACTTTTGATATGTTCGTTTTAGTACCTATTTTCAAAACGGATAATATATCAGAAATAATGATTAAACCTAATAATTCTATCTTTAAAACTTGAGGTTAAATATATAATATAAAATATTTTTATCTTAATATCCGAAATATAATACATGTAAGAAAGGTTAAAGAGAATTCTTAATCCGTTAGGTGAAGACAAGAGAGATAGTGTGAGACGGCTAATCAGAATTAAGAAAATGAATATTTTCTTTATTCACACTAAACGACGAACATTTTACAAATATTTTCACATGCTATTCCTAGGTATTAACTTTTTTCATATAAACGAGAGATTCTTAACAAGTGCATCACACTTAATATATTTTTTAAAAAATTAACCTAAAAGTCTAATTTACGTCGTCAACTTTACCTTTGTATATATTAAAACAGGTACGTATATAAAAGACAAAAAGAATGATTTTGATTTGCAGCAAGCTCTATGAACAATGAAACATGGCTCACACTAAAGGCAATTACAGTTGCAGCAAGAGTGGATGTCCTCTAATAATGCCTCTTTTGCATAACAAAATCTTTATTTTATCTCATCTTTATACAAAATTTAGGGCTATAAATAAAAATCAATTTTAAAAGTAAAAAAAATTAATTATTATAATAACTAAATTAAAAATTATTTTAAAAATTAAAAAAATTATTAGTTTTTATATTAATTTTTATTATTGATAAAAAAATTAAATTGGTATCTAAATGATCCATCTAACTGAGATATTGTACAGTGATAGTTAACATGAAAAGTTTTATAAAATAAAAATATATACCTACATAAATTTTTTATATCAAATCATTATTATTTTAAAAAATATATTTTTTAATTTTAAATTAAACTGAAATGATCTAACATATCCGTGAATGTTTGTATGGAATAAAAATTAATTAAAGCTTTATACATGAATCCGACAAATAGGTGTTAAGTAGGATTGGTTGAAAAGTGGGTGTGAGTGGTTTATTTCTTCAACTTGAAAATCATTCTCACAACATTTTTAATATTTTTCTCTAAATTTTATAATTTTAATAAATTTTAAATAATAATGAAAAATGTTAAATTCTTTTACCTTCAAAACATTAATAAATTCCTGTTTTCTTTTATCTTCTAACATCAGAGTTCAAGATTACAAATCAAACTCTTTTCTTATACAGAGATAGAAAAATGTCTTGTGAAGCTTGTTATCTAGTATCCTAAGAAACACTATTCATATCACACTTACTTTTATTTAAAAGAGTTATTCTTAAGATAAGATATTTCTAATATAGTCTTGTAAATTAGTATAATTAATTGATTAATTTTTATTATTAATAGCTTATAGAACTATTTATTTAATTATTTATTAATGCAAGACACCCATATGTATAATATGTAATGGGAATTTAAGGATTTATGTAAATGTTAAAATATCTTATAAAAGCTTATTTATTTAGTTTGGATTAGTTAATTTGATAAAGGCATTGGGGTGAAGGTGAGGGGAGTTGGTGGGGGCATATTAAAATTTGGTAGTCTAAGATATGAAAGATGATGAATTTGTGGCATAACAAAAACAATAGCTGGCAACTACAACATGCAGGCCCAGCTCCAGCAGTACACAAAATTCAATTCTTTTCCCCTTTCTCTAATACCCTTTTCTCCTTTCTTCTCTCTCCCTTCTCCTTCTCCTTCCTCCTCTCCTTGAACATGCACAATTCCATTCACCATTGCCACATGAACCATTAGCCTTTATCCTCCCTCCAACAATCATACCAATGAGTGCCTCCAGGTTCATCAAGTGTGTCACCGTCGGTGATGGTGCCGTCGGCAAGACTTGCATGCTTATCTCCTACACCAGCAACACTTTCCCAACGGTCAGTGCCACTTCTGTTTTTACTTCTCTCACCCCAAAGAAAAAAGCTTCACATTTTATGTGCTCTTTGGGTTCTAACTTACTGGGTTTTCAGACAATGACAAAATATGGGTTGGGGATACTTCTGACCTATTTGTTCTTGCTTTGTAAGAAATGGGTTTGCTTGTGTTCTTCGTAATTCATTTCCTTTTTGGGTGTTTTTGTTCCTAGGGTTTTATTGGTTCTGTTGTCCTTATCTTTCGTTTAGAGTTGCTGATGTTAAGGTTTCTTTTAAACAGACTAAACATGGATTTTTTTTTTTCGCTTTTTTTCTCTAGTCAATTTCGTATGCCCTTCTTAGAGAGGACCGTTGAAATAGGCCTGTTTGTAATTTGGGTGAAATGAGGAAAAATAAAATCTTTGGTTATATCTTGGATGTTGATTTCAATTCCTAGATGCTGTCCTTTTGCTTTATATGACTCCACGGCGGTACAATGTATCCTCTCAGATGCTTTGCTGAAATTGGTATCTCGTGACTTAGATCTTTGTTTTTGGGATTGATGTAAGGATCTTTAAAACGATTTTCTTTATGCTGTTTGACTTGCAATTGACTGAATCATGGGGATGACTTTGGGATGCAGTAATTGTGACATCTTGTGTTTCTTTGTGATTCATTGCAACAGGACTATGTGCCGACTGTCTTTGACAATTTCAGTGCAAATGTAGTGGTGGATGGAAGCACTGTGAATCTTGGGTTGTGGGATACTGCTGGTAAGTATAGTTTCCGTGTTCTACTTACTGTATTTTGGGAGTGTCTTGTCATGGTTATAATGTTTTAAACTCATGGAACAGGCCAAGAAGATTACAACAGATTAAGACCCTTAAGCTATCGTGGAGCAGATGTTTTCCTGCTTGCTTTCTCTCTCATAAGCAGGGCCAGTTATGAAAATGTTGCCAAAAAGGTAAGCTTGGTATTTCTCGTTTTCTTATTTCTTTTTTTCCTCTCTTCTCTGGACTAATTTTGCTCCCTTCTTTTCCAGTGGATTCCTGAGTTGAGGCATTATGCTCCTGGTGTTCCAATTATTCTTGTTGGAACAAAACTTGGTTAGATTCTTGTCCTTACTTTCTCTAATTTTGTGACACTGTTAATGTGCTCCTTATGTGGTAGATAACATTCAGCATAACTGTAGTTCCATGATAAACCCATGATATTTTGAAGTTTCTACATTTAATGATGAATTGCCTTCTTATACTCACATTGTGTATCACTCACTGTTTTATAGTGAAGAATTTACTTGTTCAATAAACCCAACCTCTAATTATACCTTAATTCTATCATCTGAAGCTATTGCGGTTACTTGATTGGTTGTTATTCAGTAGAGAAGGAAATAATGAAGTCCCTTCCTGTATTACAAACCTACCCCAGTTGTGAGTTGTGACTTTAACAAATAATTGGTTAGCATAAGGCAATTGCAATGGTTGTTCTAAACTCTGCATGAGTGGTTACTAATAAAAGCTTTAGAAGTCTGGAGTTTTGAAGTGTATTAGGGAGTGTAGGATGAAAGACTGCGCATAGTTAGTACACAAGTGGCTTCGTGATTTATCAGAATCTCAATTTCATGACAACCAAATCATTGTCTTATAGATCTTCGGGATGATAAGCAGTTCTTCCAAGATCATCCTAGCGCAGTGCCCATCACCACAGCACAGGTGCTTGTTATTTGCCAGTACTTCCTTCAATTTGTTTTCGCATTTTCTTTTACTGTTTATTTCTTTAGCCTTTATTTGTTGTCCACACTACGGGCATGAACTTGGTAGATAAGTGGTCTGATTTACTTTATTTTCTGAAGGGTGAGGAACTGAGAAAGCTCATCGGTGCTCCAGTTTATATTGAATGTAGTTCAAAAACACAACAGGTTTGCATATATGTTCTCTGAATCTTTAAAAGTTCTGAGGTTAAAGGAAGTCAACCTTATTGATGTTGGCCTTTGAATACAGAATGTGAAGGCTGTTTTTGATGCGGCCATCAAGGTAGTTCTCCAGCCCCCAAAGCAGAAGAAAAAGAAGAGAAAGGGGCAAAAGGCCTGTTCCATTTTGTGATATTCAAATCTTAATATAGTAGTTTGCGAAGGATGACATGACTTTAGTCTTTGCCATTCTATATCTTATACTATTTCCAACCTAGATGAAGGAATCACCGCCTCCAACTGACCACATCAAGGTTCGCTCAAAAGCATCAAGCTATTTGTCTAATTGTCTCTGGCTGTAGGATCTGTACAGTCATAATTTCAATATGTTTGGCGTGCGCATATGTTGGCTGTTTTCCTGTTGTATTGATTGTTATTAGATGGACATTTCCAGCAGTGGACACGGGTTCTATTCATGTTGTAATCTAATCTAGGAAGTGCTTGCATGCATACGTGGCTTTGAATATGAACTAAGTATATGTAATTAATTATGTTAGCTGCTTTAACAGCCTGGATATAGTTGGTTTGATTAAGGTTTCATTCTTCCATTTGTTTGTTCCTATTAGGGTGACTTAGCGAACTAGAATGCTGTGACAATTGCAGCCTCAGGCTGGTAAAACGAATTTTCAAATGCTATCTTAACTGATAAGCAATGAAAGGAATATTATTGGAGCTGTCAACAAATTTGTGCTTGCACCGTTGCGCAGGAATATACGTTATTTTGAAGGATTCACAAAACAAGACCAAATTTATCTTTGACTTGTCACCAGCTTTATCAGATACTCAACGTGTGGACTGTGACCATCGACTACCAAAGTGTGGATCTAATTTCTTCTTTTTGGACGTGGTTTGTCCAATAACTATTTGTTTTGGCATCGATGCATTTGACAGGGGAAGTGGTACCAGAAGCTAAAATAAAGTCTTAATTTACAAAATAGTAAACTAAACTATAATTATGTCTATGTAGATTCAACATTTAGCTTTGATATAATACCTTAATGAAGAATCTTATGGTGTGAACCATTCTTCTAAAGATAATTTGATTGACAGCAGGAGGTTGCAAAATACTATGTAATGTGGCAAACAGCTTTGGTTCATTCATTTCTCCCATCTCTAAAAGTTGAATGATCATTAGAATCTTATCTTTTTTTTCGTGAGGAATATATACTGTGCCCACTTCCGTTGGTGAATGGAACTCTTGATTCTGTTCGATCTCCCTACTCTAGCCATTAAATAGCCTGCAACATGCTTTGTTTCTTGTAGTGTTCTAATCATTTTGGCTTCCCAATCCTCCCTGCTTCCTCTTCTACGATTCTAAAATCACGTGAATGGCATCCAAGAGAATACTGAAGGAGCTCAAGGACTTGCAGAGAGATCCACCAACTTCATGCAGTGCAGGTAAGGAGGTTGAATGAAAGTTGAATTGCGTTATTAGCTGCAACCATACTGCAGTGTAGTGTGACATGCTTGTTATGGCGGATTTCAGGGCCTGTGGGCGAGGACATGTTCAACTGGCAAGCAACCATCATAGGTCCAAATGACAGTCCTTATGCTGGTGGCGTTTTCCTCGTCATCATCCATTTCCCTCCCGATTATCCCTTCAAACCTCCCAAGGTATACACCAAAAACTGTTACTACTGTTTCTGACACCAATTCTCTTTATTTCAGCTAAACTTTCATGTACAAATGACTATGGATAAGCAAAGAGTCTCTTCCTTTGCCATATTTGAAGGTGGAAAATCTGTTTTTCTAGAGCAATACACATAAGCAGCCATATATATGGGCATAGATTTATATATAAACATATAGTAGCAAAATCATTAACAAAATCATATTTTCTTCAGTTCAGAATTCTAGTAACTGGTATTTATTGTGAAGGGCTGGATCTGATTGCTGCTTAGTATTAAAAACTATTTTCAGGTGGCATTCAGGACCAAGGTGTTCCATCCCAACATTAACAGCAATGGCAATATTTGCCTGGACATACTCAAAGAACAATGGAGTCCTGCTCTCACCATATCGAAGGTCATTTTGGGAGACCTTTACTCGTTGATGTCATTATTATTTTGTTTCTGTGTGTTGTAAATGCTGACTGGTTGTCAAAAATCATGATGCAGGTGCTGCTCTCTATTTGTTCTCTGCTAACGGATCCAAATCCTGATGACCCTTTGATGCCTGAAATTGCTCACATGTGCAAGAGCGACAAAGTCAAGTATGAGTCCACTGCTAGAAGCTGGACCCAGAAGTATGCCATGGGCTAAAGATCTCTGCCCTCTTGCCTCCTCCAAACGTTTTGGAATTATCTTTTTGCTCTTCAAAAACCTTCTCTTTTATAGTATCATTATTCATTAATATATAGATATGACCGTGAAGTTGGTATTGTTGAACAACTTGTATACATATGAGAATTGTTCCCAAAGCTTTACCTCTGTGATTGCAGCTTTGCTCTCTATGAATAAATGCTACTCTAATTTGGAGCTTTTCTATATATTCCCATTAAAAATATACCAAGGCTTAACAGTCTTGTATTATATTAAACAATATGTATTATATTTAAATAAAGGTAGCAATTATTGCATAATATATGCGATTAATGTTCTGATAGACAGTGTCTCCTTTTAATAAATGCAACATGCAATATGAGCATCTTAAAGAGCAAACATTATTAGCACGCAAGTGAAATTCGAAATTAGACATTAGTGAGGGCATGTCAAGTACGTAAAGCTACATGGAATGTCCTAATGACAGGATTTGATGGTATGTTTATGGTTGGCGTTATTGCATAAAGAATAAGGCTTACACCATCATATTCTTGGACCAAATAATTCTCTTGCATCGTTACAAAGTTGCAGTTGAGTATGCCACAACACCTTTCCCATATGTGATAGCTACCAAAACCCTCACCATTATCAGGCCTCAACTGCTTCCATCTTCTTTCTTTCCATTCAACCTCCATAACTTTTTTATTCATATGCAAACTTCTACTGTCTTTTTTTCTCGATTGATCGTTACATTTTACCAATCTGTTTTCTAATTTCATTGTTCAATTTTACACAATTTTAATGAGAGGCTCTAAACTAATTACTGACAGACACTTATCCTATGTAATTTTCTGTCGATAAATCTAAAATTGTTTGTAATAATAAATAAAATTTTAGGTAAATAAAAGATTGGATTTTCTTCGTTAGTCATATAAATAAAAACAAATATATATATATATATATATTACAAAATTTAGGGGATTTTTCTGGGGTTATCTTGTTATTAGTTAAAATTATATATTTATTTTGTTAATAATTAATTTTTGCACTATAAACAGATCTCTCCTATTTACATTTTTTCCATGCACATGACTTGAATCTAGTGATCTTGTTTATGAGATTTGAGCTCTATTAATATTATAAATATTATTAATATTATAAATATTATTAATATTAATAATATTATAAATATTATTAAATATTGTTAATATTATTAAGTATTATAAATATTATTAATATTATAATATTATTAAGTATTATAAATATTATTAATATTATAATATTATTAATTATTATAAATATTATAATATTATTGATATTATAAATATTATAATATTATTGATATTATAAATATTATAAATACTAATAATATTATTAATATTATAATTATTAATAATATTTTTAGTTATTTTTTAATTAAATTTGAAATAAGTTACGTATGTAATATTTTTAAATTTTTTTTTAATTAAATTTAAAATAATACAGATTTTATCCATATATAACCGTTTTTTAATATTATAAATATTTTTAATATTACACATATTATAAATATTAATAATAATAATATTATTAATATTATAAATATGATAATAGTAATATCATTAATATTATAAATATTAATAATCTTTTTAGTTATTTTTCAATTAAATTTAAAATAAGTTATATACTAATTTTATCTTATGTAACTGGTTTACTGTTTTTTTTTAATTTACATTATATAAGGATATAATCCATGTGTAACACTTTTTGTTATTTTTTAATTAAATTTGAAATAAATTACATATAGATTTAATCCGTATGTAACACTTTTTTATTTTTAATTAAATTTGAAATAAATTACATACGAATTATATTCATATATAATAATTTTTATTTTTTGAATTAAATTTTAAATATTTTACATACGGATCATTGACTTTATATACGAATTTAAATTCGTATATAATAATCGGTATGTAATTTCATTTTTTTTTGTAGTGTGATAATGGGTGAGTATCTTTCTCATTCTTTTAAAATCTTTATGGCTTCTCATGATATTCTCCAACAAAATGGGATAGTTGAGTCAAGAATAAACATCTTGTTGAAACAACTCGTACTATTTTAATCTATGGTGAAATTTCTCAGTTTTTTTTTTAGTGATGTTATTCTTAATGCATGTTATTTTTAAAATTAGTTTCTATTTAATGATTTTTTTTTTTGAAGTGATTAAAGAAGAGGATGAGATAGAACATCAAAAAGAGTTTCCTTTTATTATTTCCCAAAACTCACCAAATCCTTGTGCAAGAAAATTTCCACAAAAACAAAAGATAGAAATTTGAAGACAAGTAAAAATGAACTTCCTTAAGAAAACCGTCAAGTTTGATATGTTTATTGTCTTGTAGCCTCAAATTGGATGAGAGAGAAATAGTGTTTGACCTCATATGTTTTGGAGAGTAGAAAGAAGAAAAATGGAAGAACAATATTAGTTTTTACTCTAAAGCCATCTCCAATAAAAAAAAGTCATATATTCACAATTATAAGTTTAACCTCAGTCTTATAAAACACACCATTAAAACATGTTTATGCAGTATAAAGAATTATTTTTTTTAAGTTTTGAAAAATGTAAATTCTAAATAAAAAAACTTCTAAAGTGTCAATTTCATTAAACTCACGCATATTAAAACAAAAGTTGTAAACAAAATCTTAAAAATTATATAAAGTAATGGTGTCCAGATAAAGTAAAATAAAATCTTATAGTATGAAATTCATATTATAGATGACCTAATAAACTAGTTGCCAAATAAAATATTAAAGGTAAATTAGTTAAAGGAAAGAATATGGATTTGATTTTAATTTTTAAAAGCAAGGAAGAAGGACCTTGCTCGTCTTTTTAAATTTGTTTGGTCAATAATCGTTTCAGTTGGTCATGCATCTTTTCAAAAATTTATAATAATTTCCCTTGATAAATTATTGTAGATGATTTTGTATTGGCTTTTAAACTTTGGTCTCTTTAATTTAATAATGAGTAGTTGTACTTTTTATAATTTTAATTTGTTTACATAAAAATATATAATTTTTTTGTAACTTTAATAGATCGATTTCGGTGCACATATTAAAAAAATGGCAATTATAATTCTATAGTTAATTTGTTATTGAATTTTTAACAGCATTATAAATCCACAAAAGCATATAAGCACTAGTAATTATTTTAATCTGTAAAAGTGAAACAGTTTAATATATAATATTAAATAAATAATAAATTATAGACGTTCATTATTCAAATGTTTAATACAGAATAAAATATACTGAATAATTAAAACTATACAAACTATATATTTTTTTTAAATCTATGCACTAAAATTTAACAATGAAAACTATAAACATCAAAGCCACTGATACTAAACTAAAAGGCCAAAAATATAAGTTTTAATGATTCTATATGTTTAACAAAAGAAAGTTATAATAGTTTTTCCTTTCTTGTAAAACATTATTCGCAGACAGTTTAGACCTCTAACTTTCACCAAACATTCTTAATCCCTCTCCATTAGAAAACTGTTAAAATGTTTTCACGTCTGCTTTCTTTTTCCAGTAATTAAATTTGCTTTCTTTTCCTTTTATTCGTTCCTATCTCCATACTTATGTAGCATACATACTGATATAGAAACTGATATGTATAATTTCTAAAATGTAGGACACGGAGACACATATCTATATACTTTATACTATATAATTATGAATTATATAATTTGAAAATAAAGATTTATGTGCACTAATTATGTTTCAATATTTTTAGTAAAAAAATATTTTTTATAACTGATTCAAAAGAATTTGTTCTTTATTTTTATAATCGTAATAAAATTTTATATAATAAATTTGAGTTTTTAAAAAATTAATGTATTTTTCATTTTTAAAATTGTGTTACACCCGTGCTAAAATTGTCAAAAATCTAACAAAATATTTTTTGAATTGTATACTTCACCGATACATGTCTTACGAGTGTTATACAAATATCAGTGTTTAATACCTATGTTTAACACTGATACATCATTTAAAAAGAGTGTCCGAACTTTATAAACTATATTATATAAATGATTTGAAATTGAAATATTGTATTATTTGTGAGTGTGATGAGATTTTAAAAGCAAATTCTTATTGAAGTTTGTTATGATATATTTAATAATCTCATATCATTTAACAATCGAAATCAATGATATTTTAAGCACACCTTCATAAAAAAAAAAAGAGTTTTTAAAAATAAAACTGTTACATCTTAAAATGAAAATAACTTAAGAACGATGATTCTACATATCTCATCTTAACTGATTTGAAGTGTAAATAATATGTCTAATCGATTATAGAGTAAATGCCTTTTCTTTTTGGTTGTTATGAAGAGGAAATGACAACGTAATTATGACACCGAAATGGACAGAAAAAGTGATAAAGAAAAGGTGAAAGTCCAGTTAGAAGAAACCAAAGCACAGCAGACCAATTTCTGTTGTACCTAATATCAGATAAGGCAGAAGATTTGTGAGCTCATTTCTCACCAAAGAACAACCTCGCCTGACACAACAATACGTCACATCTATTGAGGTTGAAAGTTGAAAGGTTGTGCTTTAGACTTTGAATTTGTGGGGCCTGTTAAACAATCAGAATTTTAACGTGTTCAACTTTTATTTCATTCTCAACTTCAATTTCACCTTCTTAAGCAATTCATACATTAAAATATACTACGTCTTCTTCATTGTTCTTCAGTTAGGGCTGCTATTATATATTCTTCTAAGGGGAATACTGTGAGGTGCTGAAAAGAAAACAGTGAAAAAAAATTCAATAAAAAACGTGGGCTCCCAAATAGTCAAGTGTAAAAGCTGCTCGAATATCAAATTTATAACACAAAAATATGGATATACTTAGTGGTAAATTATAATTAATCTTGAACACAAAATATATATATATATATATATATATATTACTTACAAAATTATATACAAAATAAAAAATTGAAATCTTGATAAAAAATGATTTTTTTAATAATTTTGTTTTTTTATAAAACTCTTATATTAACCTCGAAACTTCACAAAACATCTTAAATAACAACAATAATTTGTCACATTACATGAAAAAAATAAAATAACTACACTAAAATCTATATATTAATAAAAACGGTACATTATTAATATATATATATATATATTAATAAAAAACGAAAAAAAAAAATTAGATAAAAATCTATCATACTAATGAAAATACTCTCTATAAATAAAGTCTAAGTTAGCAAGCTTATGAGCACATACATTTCATTGTTAGAAACTCTAAACCTGATTTTTCAAAGTAGTTAAGACAAGTGTTCCACGTTCAAGTAACATTAGTCCTAGAGTAAATGCAACACAAATCAAAACAAAATTCAAACCATAAACCAGTAAAATTCATCTTTTCAATATAAAATTAAAAATCTACATAATCATAAAAAGAAAAATATTTTAAACTCTTTTTCAAATACTGATAGAGAAAATTTACTATTATAGACCTATAAAGAATTACTTAAAATAACATATGCTACTAAAATAAAAACTAAATAACATATTGGAAAATCTTGTATCTTACATTACAGACTAAAAAACAATTTAACATCACAAAATAAGTAATTGGGAGAGTTTATGGTATGTTTGAGAGAGTTACCCAAATTTCTCAACACAAAAATATAAGGGTTTAGGGTTTTTCTATTTAAGATATTTTCTTTCGCAAATTAGGGTTTTACATGGAGTGGTTAACCAATCGATTTCTTAAGATTCTAAAGAGAAGGAAGGAGACAAAATGGATTTTGTAGGCACAACACTGCCTGCACGTAATATCATTTGGTTGTGTTTATCTCCTTTGGACGATATTAATTATTACATAATTATGAATCATCTTTCTTTACCAATTATGTCATGAGAAGAAGTGATGATTAGGTATTCATGTTAAATCATCCTAACTCCTTAGAAAATAGAATGGATTTTTTTTTTATTTCAGTATTTTGGTTATAGAAAATTATTTTTTTACCAAATACTCTACTTCTTTTTATAATATTCATTATTAATAAAATATTTTTTTCTCTTTTTAAACAAAAATATCACATTCTTTTCTAAATCTTTATTGAAAAAATTATTATTTTCATAAATAGAGTATCTTGGTCTTGTTTACTTATTTTTTATACTTTATTCTATATTTTAATGTTATTTTAAATAATATATATAACTAGGTTCATAAATATTAAATGACTAATAATTATTGTGAACTCATTAGTCATTTAATAAATATGTAGATAGCTAAGTTCATAAATATTAAATGACTAATAATTTGAATTGCTTATTAGTATTTATGATTTGAAATGTAATTGTTATTAACTTTTTTATAACTTATCCTTTATTAATATATATATATATATATATATATATATATTTATTTTAGGATATGTTATGTACATATTTTCCATTGTAATTATTCTGAATTTTGTAAATTTTTCCTAATACAAAATATTATAAATTTACAGAGTGTCTCTTTAACTAAGGATTTAACCATATATTTCTATCAAATGTTATTTACAAAAACATTTTCGTAATAGATTAAACTTGAGAATATTATATAAGAAAAAAAATAGAAATTAGACAATATTTACGGTTATGATGATAAATTTTCCTTTTCTTTTTTTAATATGAAAATAAACTATTCTTTGATGTTTGTTTGTTACATTGAAAATACAAAAAAAAATAGACAATACTAAAAATTACATACTTCGTTTTGGTTTAGGAATTTCTCAGGATATAATCAATAGCTTTTAAAATATAATTAATAAAACTGATTATTGAGGTTTATGATTTTAGATGTTGAAAAGTATTTAATTTTTGTTGCGTAAATACATTTTCTATTCCAGTTTGCTAACATCTACGGCGCAATAATCGTGGAACAGTGTTTGATCTTCATCGGACCAAGTAACAGAACCGGATATTAAGGGTTTCCCGCGAAAACTCCTTTTTAGGACTAAAATTTTTCAGGTGCATATATCATCATTCCTTAAAACACAACCTTTTATCCGTACTTTTCGCATCATTGTTTTTTCCTTAGCAACACCCTCTGAATCTTTTACTGCTTCTTTCCAATTTTATGAACCCCTTTCGTTCAAGAACACTTTTTTCCACATCTCAATCATCTGCATGTCTCTTCTTTCATTCCATTCTTCCACAATACCTAAATGCACATTCATTCGTCTTTGAAATTTTAGGTGGAGTTGGTAATCCAGTTAAAATAAACATGGCTGCTTACAACAATATTTAGGTACACAGTTTTTTCGCCTAATCTTGTTTTGTCCCACATATTTTTAATGCCATCGTCTTGTTTTACGAGGATATTATATTAATTCTGAGTCATGTGGTTTTGAATGTTTTATTCTTCTTCTCTCTCGCCATAGATTTAAATATTTTTTTAATGGGGCGCCGTCTTTGTCAATAGGTGCTGCTATTTAATATTCAACTCTGGTATATGCTGGTGTGCCAAGGTTTGATCATCAGGTTGAAGTCCCAACCATGAAAGTAACAGTTGCTCTGTTTTGGAGAGGATGAGATGGTTCACTCAACAAGGAAGGTGAGGTGAAGGTGAGGTGATTGATGTAAAGGCAAAACGCAATGGCAGTTGAAAAGAGGTTTGTTTTGGTTGGGATTAGAATTGATTGCCATTGTAGACAGCTTCTCAACTGGGCACTTGTCAAAGTTGCTGAACCAGGGGATTGTGTTGTAGCAATCCATGTTGTTAAAAATCCAGGTAAAAGACTTCAAAGCTTCCACGCATGTTATAGCATATGTATTTTTTTTCACGCATGAAGTTGTTAAAAAGGTTAATTTAATGCAGATCATGTTTCCAAAAGCAATAATCAGATAGATGACTATTTAGAAGTTTATGAAGGGCTATGTGGTGTTAAGAAGGTACATGGACTTTTCTGTACCTTTTTCCCTTTCTTTCACGTTGTTGGTAAATGTCATAGATTTTATTGACGGGCATGGTTGGATTTCAGGTAGATCTCAGTGGTCAAATCTTCTATGGAAGATCCGTTCGAAACATTCTTGTTAGAGAAGCAAAAAAACATGATGCTCTGGCTCTAGTGGTAGGGTATGTGGAGATTAAAGAAGAAAATAAAATCTGTGATATTTCTTGTTATGAGTTTAGTTTATCTGACTTCATATGCCTTCTCTGATTGGTTAAAAGACTAAAACAGATTTCAATTGCAGGGGTCGAGCTGGCTTAGCTAAATATTGCGCCAAACAACTACCACTCACCACCAATGTTCTAGCCATCCAAGGCTCAAGGATTGTCTATAGGAGTTGCACCAACGAACAACAACCAGGTTCACATATGTGCTCCAATAACTTTCTTTCATAGAGCAAACCATGGTTTTGTCTCAAAAGAATACCATAAGTCAGTGAAAAAGCGAAATAGAATGAAGATTGTTTCCTCTTGTGGCAGGTGGTCTTATAATGGATCCAAGACCAAGCTTAAAAACCATAGGAAAAAACTTGAGTGACAAAGTAAACCAGTCTACATTTGGTGACTCCACCCTGGAGATTGAGAAATCAGCAACCAAAAATTCCTTAGAATTGAAGGAAGAAGCATTTAACGGAGTGGGAAAGGCCAAGTCAAGGTCAATATCCATGTTTGCAGGTGATTCAGCTGAGCAGAAGAAGCTCGGGTGGCCTCTACTCCGAGGAGCCAACTCGGGAACGTCGCAAACCCATAATGCAAGGGATATGCCAGTAGTACAATGGGTAATGACCTTACCAGATCGTTCACCGTGTAAAAGTCCCTGGTCTTCTTCCTCTGAGGAAAATCCATTTGAAAGGAGCATCAGCGATATTGATGATGAGAGCTCCAAATTTTCTTCAGCTCCATCTGTTGAGCTACCTAATGGCCTAGAGGAGATGCTACGCGTAAATTCAATCGACTGCAAATGGTTCAGCCTTGAAGTTCTGCAGTCTTGCACTAGGCAATTTTCTTCAGGTTGGACCACTATTGCTTACAATACTAACTGTTACCATTTCTTTTGTTTCTAAATAAATATGATATAATTATATAACTTTGTATTCCTGTTGGAGATCCACATCAACTAGTTATTAAAGCATTTTATAGTATATAAGTGGGTATAAACCTATAAGTCAGTTTTATGAAGTTGAATTAGGCTTAAAGTTCATTTCTTAATATGATATCAAAGTTATTTTTGAGTCTATCCTAGCGAGTTTGTTGAACTTATCCGGTCACCCACTATCGGATTGTTATCAGGTCACTCATAATATATTATTCCACACACGAGTTGTCACTCTCGACGTGAAATGACAGTGTTGAAGATCTCACATCGACTAGAGATTAGAGCATTTCATAGGTTGAGTTAGGCTAAGTCCACTTCTTAATAATTCCATTGCAGAAAACTTGGTTGGGAAAGGAGGGAGCAATCGTGTGTACAAAGGAGTCCTGCCTGATGGAAAGCCTGTGGCAGTTAAAGTATTGCATTCATCAAAAGAAGCCTGGAAAGATTTTGCCCTTGAGGTGGAAATAATATCTCCATTGAGGCACAAAAACATTACCCCTCTACTTGGGATTTGCACAGAGAACAATACTTTAATCTCCGTTTATGATTATTTGCCCCAGGGCAGCTTAGAGGAAAATCTGCATGGTAAAGTTTCTATCTATTTTTTGTTTTACTTTTCATCCATCATTTCAATTGTTGGAAGATGTAAATGATACTGATATGAATTTGAAAATGGATATATAGGAAAGAGCAAATTGTCATGGGAAATGAGATTTAATGTGGCAGTTAGGATCGCTGAAGCCCTCGATTACATACACAGGGAAGCTTTGAAGCCTGTTATACATAGAGATGTCAAGTCTTCTAACATTCTTCTTACCCAAGGGTTTGAACCTCTGGTAATCACAAGTTTTGAGACTACTACTATTGAAAAGAACATGTAGTATTAGTATTCAATTGAAGTAACATTTTTTGAGAAATTCATTGTCACCCACGATTGTCCTTGATGCAGTTATCTGATTTCGGACTTGCAACATGGGGACCAACAACTTCATCCTTTTTGACTCAAGATGTAGTAGGAACATTTGGTTATCTTGCTCCTGAATACTTCATGTATGGAAAGGTCAGTGACAAGATAGATGTTTATGCCTTTGGTATAGTTCTACTTGAACTAATATCAGGAAGGGAACCAATCAGCTCAGCAGCTTGCAAAGGACAGGAGAGCTTGATCGTGTGGGTAAGACCTACCCCCATTTACATTAATGGATTTTAACTTCTCTTAATCGTATAAAAAATGTAAGAAGGGAAAGAGAAGCATAAAAGAAGATAAATGATTTGATTCAAAAAAAGAATTGTTGAAAAGTATAGCCACTCAAAGTATATATCTTGATAGTTTATAAATCTGAGAATCATAAACAACTATTTCATTTTCAGGCAAAACCAATAATAGATAGTGGGGACATTAAAGGCTTATTGGACCCAGAATTAGAAGGGAAATATGATGAGGTACAATTGCAGAGAATGGTTATGGCAGCATCTTTATGCATCACACGGGCTGCTCGACTTCGTCCTAAACTGAATCAGGTAATACCAAATCACACCCAAGTTGTCATGTTCTTGATGAAAATCACATTTTCAATTGAGGTGTGAAAAAGAGAGAAGCTTTTTGAGAAAAATGAAACCGAATCACTTTATAAAAAGTGATTTAATTAACTGAACTGTTTTTATAAAGTTCATTCTGGTTTTTTAAATTGAACTGTGCATTAGTATGACAGGTTAAAAAAAACATTCATTTTGAAAAAAAGACCAAACCAATTCACTTTAAAAATGGCTTGATTCGATTTTCATGGAGGGCTATATTAGTTTTTAGTTATGGGGATATTATGCTCTTGGAAAAAATATATGCTTTTTGATCTTAAACTTTGTGGTGTACAGATACTGAAGATCCTAAAAGGGGATGAGAAAGTTGAATATTTGCTGAACTCACATGGGAACAATGAGGAGGATTCAGAAAATGGAGAAAACATTGATGATGAAGTGTATCCAAGTTCAAGTGCAGAGTTACACCTGAGTCTTGCTTTACTTGGTGTGGACGAAGACAATACGTCACAAACTAGCACTGAGCTCAGCTATAGTGAGCACTTGAAAGAACAATGGAGCAGGTCATCAAGTTTCAATTAGTTTTGTTGAATTCTAAGTTCCTAACTCTTGTACTTGTCATTAGTTTATGGATGTACAGTTACGTTAAAAAAAGCACAGAACACTAAGGATCAGCACCCTTGATGAGGTGGTTTGTAGATGTAGAATGGCGATTTTTGTTTTGAATTTATCCCGAGAATAATGTAATAAATTTTGGTTTTATGAATGCATCTTAGGTAATGGTTGAAATATGCTATGATTATTGTGCTTATTCAGTTATATATGCTTTGACCGAAACCGACCGTAGTTCATAATATATATAATTTTCAGCCAACCATACCTTTTGTGATATGATCATTATGTTTGAAATTTCAACTAACAAGAGTATGACAAAGAGAATCCGAAACAAATTAATCGAAACAAAGAGGTGGTTTGATTTCTCTTTATTTAAGAATAATTTTAAATTTTATATATTTTACTATTATTATATCTTAATACTTACCTTGTTTTTAGGTAATAAATTGTCCCTTATCGATGGAAAACGGTCTAATGATAGATTTTTTTGTAATTTTTCTTTGTATGAAAGATAAAGGAAAGTTGAGAAGCAAAAGCATTCTTGAAAATTCAAGAGGAGTTTCAATAGATTGAAGTAGAATTAGAAATTTATGAGAATTTAGGGTTTAGGGTTTAGTGTTTAGGGTTTAGGGTTTAGGGTTTAGGGTAAGTAAGCTAAGTTTTGAAGGAGATTAACCTAAAGATGATTGAAGAAAATAGAATGACAAAAAATAGACATTATTTTAGTACTAATTTCAAGTTAAAAATGACAAAATATGAGCTCTCATATTTATAGGAGACTTGTCATCACATATTTCATGTTTATAATACTCTCAAATGAGAGGTTGACAAATGTTACTTATTAATTGATACAGATTCTTCTCCTTAAGAAAGAGTAGTGTGAAAGTTCATATTTTCCATGCCACATTTTTTCCATAGTAAAATTAAATTATACATAAATTAATTTATAAAACCTCTTTTTAAAATTTATTTAAAAGAGGTTTCTTAACTTCTATTTATTTTCTTATCATGCTGATATAAAAACTTATTTTCTTATTATAAAAGAGTTTCCTTTACGATGAAACTTATGTAATTTGTTATTATTATTATTTTTGTTTGAAAAGTGATTATAGAAAAACTAATTTAAATAAATCTTAAATATACGTTTAAAAATGCAAAAAATTATACAAATTAATATATATATATATATTAAGTTTAACTTACGAAAATAATATTTTATTTCATTTTCAAATCTCTTAAAAATATTTCCACTGAAGTTAATCCAAACACATATATTCTTATTTCTTCCTTTACGGTTTCATTTTCATCACACGCAAAACTCTTAAATTACTACCAGAAACTCCAAATGTCAACGATGGAACATCGTCATTGAAAAGAATATTTGAACTAATATTTGAAAACAACGATAAGAAAAAAATGTTGATGACAACAAATTATTTCTTCACCGAAAAAATAATATAAGAATTTTAATTAAAATGAGAAAATAAAAAAAGTCGATATAAAATTACATATGATTAAAATAAATTAAAACATGAACAAAACTTAAAAGTTAATAATTTTTAGGTAAAACCAATATTATATACTAATAATGCGATTATGATATTCTGGCCAATGTATTTGAAAGGGATTGAAAGCGAAAGTAAAAGAGAAAATACGCTAAAGTTAAAATACTTTTGATGTTTTGATTTTTGTAATTTCCAATTTTAATTTATTCACGTTTTTACTTGTCCTGCTTTATCTTATTTTTCTATTAAAAAAATAATTAAAATTTGTAGGATAATCATTGCATCTAAATTATTATTATTTTAAAAATTTAAAACTCTGAAACGGATTTGTTCTTAAAAATTGTTTTAATGGATTAAAAAAGAAATTTGCTTTTAAATTATTATGAAAATATATTGGATGTATTGGAAAAAAAAAAATTTGAAATGTAATTTATAAAATAATTTAAAGAAACAAAACAAAATCATGGTCATAAGTGATGGAATCATTAGCGTAATCGTGGGTGCGAGGTACTGTGTGGAATCTACACACATGAAGATATGTTAGTGGAAAAGGAATATAGGTATTTGTTGGTGGAAAACAAGGTAATAGGTAAGAATCTTAAGTAGATTAAATTAAAGTAACCTCGATTATTTTAGTCCAAGATTGAGGATTAAGTTTGAAATGGTGTTCAATTAAAACAAAGAATAAAAACTAAACAGAAAAAGTTTTACATAATCACGTTCTCATAACATCATAAGATTCCTTCTGTCTCGTATAAATAAATGTTAAAAAGGAAACTAACAATAGTATTAGTGAGTATTTTTTGCTGTTTTTAATTATTTTAAAAACACTTGACTAAATTGATTGATTATTATATTTTCATCGCCTAAAAACTAGTCATTTTTTAACGGTATAAATTGATATAACTGTTCTTCTTAATTCTTAAAAAAAAAAATTAAATTGGGAAAAAAGAAGAGAATTTTATTATTATGATATTTAGGAGGCATTAATCTGAAATAGGGTTTGGAAGAGAGAGAGAGAGGAAGAGGCAGGTACCAATTATTTATTGTTCTGAGAATCAGAATTTACAGTGAGAGGGTAATAGGTATAAATTTGAAGCCATTGAAATTGCAGAGAGAGAGAGAGAGAAAAGCGACAAAGAAAAAGTGGAGGGTGGAATCTGTGAAGCTATCGCTTCTTCCTGGTACGTCCATTTTTGCTTTTTCTTTCTGTTCCCAAATCCTGTTAGGTTTTCCGCACAATTCGATTTAATCCTGCATATGCACAATTCCGAGTTCAGTTCAATTCAATTGAAATAGCACATTTTTTTATTAGGTCTGATTTGGGGATTAGAGTTGAAATGGACGACGGCGAGCTTGATTTCTCGACGCATGAAGTGTTTTCGAGTCCGAACATGGGGGAGCTTCCGAGCAGTGGTTCCATGGACAGTTTTTTCGACGAGCTTCTCAAGGACACGCACGCCTGCACGCACACCCACACATGCAACCCTCCCGGGCCCGATTTTTCGCACACTCATACGTGCTACCACGTGCACACCAAAATCGTGCCTGCACCTGCTGAGGACCAGGTGGCCACCGATGACACTGCGGAGTCCGCGGAGAAGAAGTCGAAGAAGCGGCCCCTTGGGAACAAAGAGGCGGTTCGGAAGTATCGGGAGAAGAAGAAGGCTCGCGCGGCCTCACTGGAGGACGAGGTTGTGAAATTGAGGGCTCTCAACCAGCATTTGATGAAGAAGTTGCAGAGCCAGGCTGGTTTGGAAGCTGAAATCGCGAGGCTGAAGTGCTTGCTGGTGGACATAAGGGGCCGGATTGAAGGGGAAATTGGGTCCTTTCCGTATCAGAAATCGCCGAACGCGAACCCTCCGGCGGTTAACCTGCCTGGTTCTTATGTGATGAACCCTTGCAACATGCAGTGTGATGATAGGGTGTATTGCGGAGCTGATGGGAGGATCGTGGAGAATGTGTCGTTAGATGGGGAAGAGTTTGGTGGTTGTGAATTTGAGAACTTGCAGTGTCTAGCAAACCAGAATTTGGGGCTCAAGGAGCTTCGTGCATGTGGAGCTGGACAGGCAGGGTCTAATTTAAATTCTTCTGCGTCAAAAAGAAAAGGTTGGACTGCGTCACATGCACTGTCTTATACTAGGGGTTAAATATTTGATTTGTTGCTTAATTTGTGTTTATTCTTATTTATATTTGAATTGATGGCTGATGGTATGATCTATTAGCATAGAAAATTTGAGAGAATGAAAGAAAGAATATTGAGATTTGAGCATTTAGAGTGAAAGCATTGGTGACACACTGCATTTTTTTTTCTGAGTGATGCATTGTTGGGAATTCTGATTTCGGATGGTCACGCCGAAACAACCTTTTTGTTTTTATTTGGTATTGTGTTTGTTTGTTAAGATTCGTTGTTGTTGCACTCATATTTAGGGCTGAATAAATTTTGGATAGGATTATAATTAGCTTCTATGATAGTGCCAGGTTTTGCAAGGGTAGTTATTTATTACTATTTACTAAGTATTAGAGATCTTGTAAGATGTTGTAAGTGAACTAAAATTCGCCCATATGCACGCATGAGTTAGCAAATGATGCCATATTATTATGACTGGATCTCCATCCGGAAGATTAAGCAACTGAAATTTAAAGATTCAAAATACCAAATTATTTCATTGAGTATTTCTTAGACTCTACCAAGAGTGTTGAAACTAGATTTTTTTTTTCAGTTTTGTTATTTAAATCTGTTTCTCCCCGTTTCCCAATGAATTCTCGAGTCCAGTATGATAACTTCGATGTTTATTTTTAGGGGGATCTCGTGCAGCAACAGCTAGTTGAAGACTTGTAGAATGGTGGTTTTCATCCTTGCCATGGTAATATCTCCTTCCAATATCTCGTTACCAGTTGCAGCATCAGCTATCCGTCAAGTCATTTTTTAAAATCATTCTCTTTTTGACCCTCTGCTGCATTATCGTGGTTCGAATGGCTGTTCTACTATGGAAGATTCGTCATAAATCAATGTTTCTTCTAAAAGATTATAGTTGATCTGTAGACAGCATAGCTTATGGCTGAGACAGATTTGGTTCTTCTCTACCCAATGAATTTTCCTGTTTTTTAATGCATGGAACTAGTTAAATTTTCATCATAAATGTTTCTATGCTCAGTTACTTTTACATTTGTCAGTATGTGAGTATTTGTTGCTTTGTTCAACAATAAGAGGACTTTTAGTGGCGATTCATGTTTTCTAAATTCGCAAGTTTTTCCTTGCTGGATTACAGAACTTAGGGCAGATGGTGGTGTGTTTCATCTTTCGGTACTTAGTGCTGTGGACAGGTGAGACACCAATGTCACTTTGTGTAATATAAAATCTTGTGTGGGTGAAATAATAAATTTGGCTTGTTTGGTTGCCGGCGTTGTTCTTTTTCAATTTTTGTTTATCTTTATAATATGAGAGGTTTACTTCTGTGTTTAGCATTTGTACTGGACAAGCGTTGGCTAATATGTATCCAGAAGGAACTGTAGTCCTCTAACTGAAGATTTTGCATGTGGGCTTGTCTTCTACAAGTTAAGACATACAAGTTACTTGTTTTGTATTTGAGAACGCAAGTAGCTGTAGCTGATTCAATGATGGGAAGCATATCTGCCTTTCTGCACTTAGAGAACAAGTCTTCACTGGATTTTGGTAATTAAAAAGGCCCTTCGTGACCTCTTTTTGGCATGAGATGATTAATAAAACATCACATCATTGTATCTTCTACTTCGATTGTCATTTCTGGACAAAATTTATCATAATTAACCTCGCATTAGTTTCTCGTTCATCGTATTATATACCACATACATCAGGATTTCAAGACAAAAAAACAAAATTTGTTTAAGTGCTTTAAATGTGAGTAATATGATGAAAACTTGTGTTAATTCATCTGTTAATAATAAACTTATGTTTTTACTTCCTGCGAGTTCTGTTATTAGTTCTCATAAAAGAAGTTCATAGTTCTTCATTTCTGTAGACGTTTTAAATACTTTTAAATGTGTCAATTTGGGTTAGAGTTATTGCATTATTAATTGTTTTTAAAGTGCATAATAGGATTTAAACGAAAGGCTCTCTCTAAGAAAAAGGCAATAATATATATTGCATTCCTCTCGCTGAAAAGTTTCAAAAAGATAAGGTTGATGGTGTAGCTTTTACCTTTCCAATAACAAGGAAGGAAACGGTCTATAATGTTACAACATGTGGAAAAGCAACGCCTCTACCATTTTTCTATTGTACCCATAAAACTTCGTTGTTCTAGTTTGTTGTATACAATAGTATGCAATTTGCTGGCGTGAGAATAATCGCATGAGTGCGCAGTAATCATCATGAGGATTTTCATACGCGCTTCCGAGAATTCATGTTTGACAAAGACACATGTTTTCTTCAGTGTTTTAGGACATTCACAAAAAACCGACAGGCGATTGTAGTAAAAATCGAATAGTAAAAGATTCCACTAAAACAACACAAAGCATTTGATCATATGCTGGTTAGTTAATCACTGGCCGTCCACATGTTGTCATCGTCTCCATCATTGTAAATGCTCTCTCCCATTTGCCATACATGGAAAGAATTGTCCTCAGCTACACTTGAGATAACCCATGGCTGATTTATGTTCCATGAAAAATCTGATATTTTCGCTTTGTGACCCCCGTGAGAGAAGAGTAGTTCAGGAGGGCCACCCTCACCATCTCCCTCTATCTGCTCATCTCCGACCCTGAGCCAACATGAAAGTAAAGCGACAAGGGAATATTTAAACTCATGTTTGTAATTATTATGCCTTTATAAAGTTTGCAGTTTGCAACCAAATAACCCTAATCGTAGCAATTAGAAGAACTAAGATCCATGATATGAATCATATGATTGAATATGAGATGCTTACTAATTGGATTTGTATTATAAGATGAAACTGTGGTGACTTTTTGAATCTTATACAATTCATAATGTATCGGTACGATTTCGTAACATGATTATGAATCAAGTGATTCAACGATTTAATACTTTTTTTTTCTATTTTTCACTTTTCTTTCACCAGATTCCGTAAAAGAAAATTATAAGTTTGTGTAAAAAGAAAGAACCTACGTTGTTAATAAAAAGGAATTAAAAGAACACTTCTAAACTTAAGTTATTTTTATGCACTCAATTTGGCTTTTCATTGCATTGTTTCATTCTTGTAAATAAAGGCTTCACACAATCCAATATAACTGATCCTTTTGGTTTTAAGAGATAGGGTTAAGTGGGTTTATCTATTTCCAGTTCAAAAGCATTACATTTAACCCTACCATCTATTCAAAAATTAACCAGGCAATTATTGATTTGGTAACCTTGAGAAAATTGCTTCCTAGCAACATATGTCAGTAAAGAAAAAGAAACAAAGCACTCTGCCCTTACCTATTAAGGTCCCAAACCATCAGCCGTCTGTCAGCGCCAGATGACGCCAACACAGTCTCGTGATTAGGATCCCACTCAACCTGGAATACTTCATCGCTATGCACATTAAAAACAAAAATCAGTGAGTAAAGAACATTCGAACCTTCTAAACTAACGACTAATCCGTCATCATATTGAAATTATATCAACAAAAAACAATAATTTTACCTATGGATCAAGCCATTGTTTATTTTTTACTAAGATACTAATAGTAGATTAGGTGTAGTATTAAGGAAAATACACAGGATGGTAGACTAACGACGTACCTGTGGCTACTTAAAACATGTAGTGGAATTTCCAGCTTCCGAGTATCAAAGAGACCAACAGTTGTATCTGAAGATGCTGTGGCCAAAACCCATTCATTATATGGACTAAATGAAAGAAAGTTAACCTGATTCAAAAAAAAACACAGATATAAGTTACAAACAAATACTATTCGGTCAAGAGAGCAACAAGAGTCAGACGATCAGAGACTTTGGGACTATATTTCAGTTTAACACAATGATGACAATTAAACAACAACAAAAAGGAACATAAACATACTGCACAAAAAACAGTGTGCTACAACGGTCCAAAAAGAATCAGCAGTTTTTAGCAATGTCACTATACACACAGCCGTAATGTGGTGATTCTCATAACCTCAGGCTCTCAGTACAAATGCCGTTCAGTTAAATCCAGGACTTCCTGACTTTGGCGACCTTTAAAATAGTAAGTGTCTCTCTTCTCAGTTCTCACCCCAATCATTTCTTCACAACAACCCCCTACCCACAAAAACAATACAAAAGAACAGATAGAACTATCATCCACCCTTTTTTCTTTATCGGAAACCACTGTAGTTCATAATAAGTTTTGACGTATGTAAATGTCGAAACTAAACAATCCTAACGATCTATGCATACAGCAGTGCAACTTCTGCCTGCACAGAGAAACTATGAACAGACTCACAAGTCACAAGTGCTGATCTTGAAAGCATATCAAAAGAAGACGTGTACTAAACTGATTTTTCACACTTGATGAACAGAAGACCCTGCAAACATATTACCTCATTTTCATGTGGCTTGACTGATTGTTGGGGTTTGTTAGTCCGTAAGTCCCAAATGACCAATTTACAGTCATCTCCAACAGATCCAAACAGATTCTCATCCTTCATACTCCAGGACACATCTTCAACCGCACTCTCATGACCCTGACAAGACAATCAAAAGTACAATTCAATCATCAAAGTGACAGGCAACCTAGCAAGAAAAACAATTGTCATCAATAATTCGCAACATTACCTCGTAAACATGAATTGCATCAAGCACACTCTCTTGAGAAGCAGCAGGCACATCCCACAAGCAAATCTTATGGTCATGCGAACCACTCAAAAGATACCCACTCTTAAAAGGGCTCCAAGACAAACCATAGCCCTCTTTATCATGACCCCTTAACCTCAAATCAGGGGCAAACTCGCTCCCGTGCTGCTTGTTGAAATCAAACACATAAACCTCGGAATTACATGTTTTTGCAGCAACAATAGAAGGGTTCTGCGGCATAGAACGCGCTCGATTCACCTCCCCATCAACAGCAACCCTTTGGGAAATTTCTACCTACAAAAAACAACAAGCAATAAAACTGAGAAATTCCATCGAACAGTTGGTGCCCACAAGGTAACGGTGCAAAAAGATGGGTCAGAGAAGAAACAAACCTTGGGGAGAACCAGGTGGTCAGGGTCGGTGGCAACTATGGGTTGTGAGGTGTCGATGGGGAGAGATGCGTCGGCGAGCATGAGGAAATTGGGATCGCCCTGGGCAGTGTGAGTTGCAAGGAGGAGTTTGTGAATATTGAAGGAAGGATGGAAGTGGGATTGGGGAGAGGAAGGAAGCCAGTGAACGGTGAGAGAGGGCCACTGAAGGGGCTGAGAAATGAACAAATCGTACAAAAGAGGAGTGTTCTTCTTCCAAACGGAGAACTCTTCTTCGACTTCACCTTCATTGTACTCTTCCGCCATTTTTTTCTGCGCCAAAACTTCAAACCCTCGCGCGCAAATGCTACTATCGGAGGGAAACACGGCTTTAAATAGTCCACCTGTACAGTTAAGATGGGCTTGGGCTTGGGCTAGGCTACACAACTTCCCCAGGCTCATTTTAAAGTTCGAAAAACTGAATATAAAAGTTTGAAGGCAGTTTCTTCCTGCACCCCTACATTTTTTTCCCTGCATCCCCACAATTTTGTTAATTCCGAAACTGATCCCAACAATTTCGGAATCTAGGAGTGTGCTACGGATTCATCAATCCAGAAGTGAATCAAGTTGCATTCCGGATGAGGGGGTATTCAGAAAGCCAAGTTTGCATAAATTATTGATTTCCAGATTATTGAATCCAGAAACCTAATTTCTATTACGGATTGGTGGATCTGGAATGATTTTTTTCAATTATGGATTTCTGAATCCGGAATGAATTACGAATTGGCGGATCCAGAATGATTTTTTCAATTATGGATGTTTTGCATTTTTTTTTATTTTGGATTAACACTATCATTCATGTACTACCGGAAGCATCAATCCGGGAGATTATCGGATGCGTTAATCTGAAAATTTACTGAAAGCGCCAATCCGAAAATTTACCGGATTTCATAATCCAGAATACAAAAGAAAATAAATGTACAATTTATATAGAGACACTTTTGTTTTTGCACAACCTTATGGGGTGCAGGAAGAAAAATGTAAGAAAAATGTAAGGGTGCAGGAAGAAACCGCCAAGTTTGAATAAACTATCAAAATCTAACACTGTAAATTTTATTGAATTCAGTTTTTATATAAAAAGCTTCATTGAATAGTATTAAAAGATTTTCGTTTTCACTAATTGATTTTAGAAATCTCACTATAAGTTAAGATAAGGGTGGGGAGCACACTGAATGGTCTTCCGAATTGTCTAGATCAGTATTACTCACAGTTGTCAACTTAAATTATATGAAATTTGGATTGAAATGCAATTTACGTTTCGGGATCCATATACATATCTTAAATATTAAAATGAATGAAAAAACTTAAAATTATTACAATTAAATATTGAAATGAATAAAAACAATTACAATTATTAAAATAGGTCAATCTTTCAAGATTATATAATTTAACGGTGAATAAATTATTTCATAACTCATATATTTGACTATAATTAAATTTTAATTAAAATAGTGTTAACAATTTTTTTAATTATAATCACATCAAGACATTTTGATAATTTTTAAAATATTTATCGAAATAATTTAGAAATAAAATTATGTAACATTACTAAAAATTCCTAAATCCATATTCAAATAGAAGAAAATACTATTCTCATATATATTATCGATCATTCCCCACTCCCACCGCAAAAAAAAAAAAAAAAAAAAAAAAAAAAAAATAAAAAAAAAAAAAAAAAAAAAAAAAAAAAAAAAAAAAAAAAAAAAAAAAAAAAAAAAAAAACCCAAAAAAAAAAAAAAAAAAAAAAAAAAAAAAAAATTTGAAAAAGTATAAAAAGTAACTATAAAGAATCATCTCAATCTCACCTCAATCGGTAAGAAACTAGTATTTGTATGCACGAAAATTATTTTAAAAATATAATATACTTATTATATAAATTTGATTCGATAAAATAAATGGATTTAAAATAATAATAAATAATATGTATAACATATGTAAAAATTTATTATTCTATAATTTTTAAAATAATAATAAATGATATAAGTAATAATAATTATTACAATAAATGATATAAGTAGTAATAATATTATAAAAAAAAATTAAATAAAGTAACATATATTATCGTAATTTTATTATTTAAAATATATTTGTTTATTAATCAATATTGTTTTTTTATATTATTATATTTAATTTAATTTTTAGAATTCTTCATTAGACACAACGTAAGAGTTTAAAATTTAACTAAAAAATATTATATTATTAATCATAAATTTATAATATTGTTTAATCTTACTGTAACGAATCTCGGTACTCTAAATATATTTTTGACATTTTAGTAAATTAGCTACACTGTTCAAAAAAAAATTAATTTCTAATAAAATCAAACACAAAATCATAAATAAATAGTAATAAAAACAATTATAATAATAATTAAAAATACAATATAATAAAATAATTTAAACAATTAAATAATTGATTAAAAAACACTAATTTATCAATTTTTTAAGATAATATTAATAACAAATTATAACGACATTTCAGAACGGTTTTTTTTAATCAAAATATTTAAACCATGTGGAGATTTAATTACCATGTGTGTGATTATATATATTGTTTCCTCAAATTAAACCAAAAAAAACATCACTCTCTTTTTCGAAGCATATTAGTCACGTTATGAGTGTGATCTTTCTTGAATATAATAAGAAAGCATCTTTCTTATTTCTTTTTTATATTATAGTTTGCCACCAATCACTTTCTATATGAAAAAATAAACCACGCTTATATACAAATCAAACCAGTACTACCATAAATAGGTAGCAATTAGTTAATGCCTATAAGATAATAAATATGTGATAAGAAAAAATAGTTAATACCTATAAGATAATAAATATGTGATAAGAAAAAATAGTTAATGCCTATAAGATAATAAATATGTGATAAGATAATAAATATGTGATAAGAAAAAAAATAAATAAAAAAATAATAATATTAAATAAGTCAAAGCACGTCCCGATATTATCTATAACTTAAAAATCACTACACATATCTTTGTCAATATAGTAGATCACTACGTATATCTTAGTGCGCATATCTGGTCTATCAATCGATATCGTAGACCACTACACATTTCTTGTTAATCGATATTGTAATTTTACTACGCATATCTTGTCTATCAATCGATATCATAGATCACTACACATTTATTGTTAATCGTACGTATATCTTGTCTGTCAATCGATATCTTGTCTGTCAATCGATATTGTAGACAACTACACATTTCTTATTAGTCGATATTGTGTCAATCGATATCGTAAACCACTACACATATCTTATTAATCAATATTGTGTATAAGATATCTTATCAATCGGTACATCTGTACACAACTTTACACGATCTTAAGACCACTACATGTTAAGAAATTACTTAACACCATATCACGCGAGTATAAAGATTTTAAATCAATATAGTGCTAGATTGTTGGCATTAAAACTAAGAACAAAAAACAGAGCAATTGTTATGAAAAAAAATGCGAACATCACTCTAATGATGCATACATTGTGCCAAAAGCATTTTAAAGTAACCTATTTTACTTTTGTCTTTTCCTTTGCTACTATGATACAATACAAGAAAAGAAAAGTAAGAAAAGACAGTTATAGACATCACATAACGACACACGCGGCGGGGTTGTCGTCGCTGAAGGCGGTGGTGTACCGGACCTCGGTGGAGCTGGCACGTGCGAGGCCAGACAGACGAGGGTCAACGTCGGCGTTTCGCACGTACCCGGAGGGCGCTTTCTTGTCGTAGACACCAGGCGCGTAAGGGTGCGCAACGACGTCGTACGGGACGTAAGGCCATAGCTCCGCTCTCTTTCCGGTGCGGTGAGCGATGCGGGACACAACCTTAGAGGGTTCAACGTAGCCGGAAACAGTGACCTTGCTGGCCTTGCGATCCACCTCCACCTGAGTCACCCCTTTCATTCCCTCCACCGATTTCTTCACCTTCCTCTCGCACCCTTCACAGTCCATCTTCACTTTCACCTCCACCGTCTGATACACACACGCATCAAACCATCAATATTTTCACTGCAAATGGATATCATATGTGATGTGATTCGTTACCTGAAATTGTTTCCGCTTCTTCTTCAGTTTGGAGCTGGTGTGGGAGCAGTCAAAGAGGTCAGAGATGTGATCCAGAGCACCCATTTTTGCTACTATCTTCTCTTTTGTCTTTTGCCTTTTCCTCTTCTGTTACTCCTTGCACTCTTATTTATAGCCATGAGCATGACCTAAAAGCTGGTAAATATCCGAAACAAGAGAAGGTAGAAACACGCCGACATAAAACTAACTGTCCCTCGTCGGTTGGTTTTGTCTTTCTGCCACGTGTCCAACTGCTGATTGGACAGACAGATACACGTGTCCATCACTCGGTTGATGGAAGTTTGGTCAGAAGAAGTAATGAGCAAATATGGGTATCCATCCATGCTATCTCTTTCATTTAAGACTTTCAGCTCCATTATTTGTAAAAGGAAATAAATGAAATTATCATTTACTTCATTTTAGCTACCATTTATCTAATTTTAAAATATATTTTTTTATCTATTTTAAAAAATATTAAATGAAATTATAACATTTAGTTAATTTTAGCTCGGACATTTATCTGCTTACCTCCACATCAGTGGTCCACACGCTACTACAGAATCTGATTAATTGAATATTCACTTAAAAAACTGTGTTTATTAATTATTTAATATGTATTCCGTGTGTTCAGGGTGATGACTCGTGATTTAACTCGTTGTTAGTGTTTTCCAAGGATTTGGTATTTCAACATATTCCCTTCTTCTCAGTTATTTGTGGTGGTAAACAGATGTTTAATGTGCTTTCAATTTGATTTTCATCGTTACATGAACCCTGGCCGACCGAGAAGTTGATGTGGCTTGGTTTTTTTACCGAGTTCATCGAAACATCCACGGAGAGTTTGGTTGACCGACACATATAACCATTAAGGTTCGTGAAACTAAATTATTATTAAAAATTAGGTAATGCAATCATAAATGTGATTCATTCTACTAATCAAGTCCAATAAGGTAAGCTCATTAAAATAATACAAATAACACATATTTCAAGGAACAAGGTACATCATTATTACTGTACACCTATCCGAGTGCCAAACACCCTCTTCAATGACTTGAGCGTCGGAGTGTCTTCTTCAGGTACCTCTCCCATTTGGCATTCATCCAAGACTGACAGTCGAAGGAGCAACTCGAAGGCGATAAGGATTCCAACAAAACTCTAACAATCTGCTCAAAGAAAGGAGGAAGACGAAGACTTCAATAGTTCTATAGATTCATCTCCATAAATTTTGTATTAAATATTTTGTGATTTAATATATCTAGCCCATGACTCTTTGATTGATATATTTTATGAGCACATAGCTCCGGAGACTTTTGTCCATGTGAAACCAATAATACTTTTAACGTTCATGCACATCATTAACAATAACATGTATATATATTGCTGTCTAGGAATTTTTGGATGCCATGATAAAACAAATTAATTAACAAGTAAACGTGAGGAATTAGATTCGGTGAGATAAGTAAAGTTAAAGACCAAACAATTTATTAATTTATTTTGCTTAACCTGTCACGTTCTTATTCTATCTGTACAAGTAAATCTCCCCGTGTGAACATAAGACTAAAATTATGAGATGTGTAGAGATACTAAAATATCCAAACAAATAAACAAAACTTTGATGGACCAATCTATCTGTTCCTCCATGTTTCTATTCAATAATCCATTTCTGTTTGGATTATTAAGCTAAAGTCTACTGTGTGATCATGTTTCGCCAAGTCCAATAAGATTAAGACAGTTGTTTATTAAATAATTACATCAAATTTTTGTCTGACATGATGGGATACATGTGGTGGGTGAGGCATGATATGTAGACAAAATGCTTTTACTTTTATAAAATAAACACATTATCCCTTCACTTCTCTCGTATTATAGAGTCCTCTTAAACTTAATCTTTCATTTTGTGAAAATGTTTTGACTAAACTCCTTTTAAAACAAAATCCATGTCAAGTTATAAAATAATTACCTTTTCTAATACTACGAAAACATGTTTTAAATACATAAAAAACATATTTTTATTATTTTATGGGGTTTCTGTTAACAACAGAAAGGAAGTTTCTATTGTGAAAAGGGAGACAAATAATACCTATCTGTTGGGGGATTTAAATAGTAATGAGGGGTGTTCATATGAACTATCTTAATTAACCTTTCTTCGGCTTTAAGCCCATTAAAGTCTTAAAGCCCATGTTAGTGGGCCTCAAATTGATTACTCCGAGCACAAGTGGGATTTGCAAAGAGATATTAGGCAAATGTTCCCTGCACCCAACACTTTTGAACCTGCACTCAACATAATTTCAAAAATTCTGAAAATACCCTTTATTTCAAAAATAAAAATTCGGAATTGAAAATAATACATTCCAGAAAAATAGATCTGGAAGAAAATTTTGTGTTCTGGATATAAAAATCCAGAAAAAAAAATCAAAATCCCATTCTGGATAAAAAAATCTGGAATTGAAAATAATACATTTCGAAAAAATTTATCCGAAAAAGATTATTGTGTTCCGGAAGAGGAGATCTGGAATGAAATTTTATATCTATCCATTTCTTTTAAGGGTATTTTCCCCTATGATTGGCTGCAGTGATATGGTGCAGGAAGCAATTGCCGAGATATTATACTCAAGCCTGTTTTGCAGTACATTGGGCCACATCTATTCATTTGAAAATTAAATTAGAGGTTTTTCTTCCTGCACCTAAACAGTTTCTTACTGCACCTCATTCTTCTTAAAATATCAAACAAACCCTGTTTTTTATTGATGTTTTTTTCATTTCGAAAATACCTTTTAGATTATAGAATCAGAATACATATATTTTATTATTATTTTGGATTTATAATTTAGAATATGTTTTTTTTAATTTTTTTTGTAAAATCCAAAATTTATTTTTTAAAAATAAAATAGTCTTTTGGTCTTACTAATAGTGCTAAAATAGTAAAAAATATACAGGAAGAAAACGCTTTAAATTGTACTTATTTCATGGAAGAATAATGGGTGACTGAAGAAACAAAAGGCTAAATTAATGTTATTACCAAAATAAAGTTGAATTAATGTACTGGATTACCTAATAATTTGGGTTTGAATGTGTTGATAAAAGGTACACAGTAATAAAATATTCCTACAAATATGAAAATACAATTTTTTTCACATAAAATCTATCATCATTACTATAGCTTATTCAGTCCCACATTGATGTATAAACAAATTTGAGTCAAAGTCTCAGTAATTTGAATTTGATACAAAAATATATTATATTATAACATGGTATAAGTTCAAATGTCTGCTTTTCAAAGTAATTGATAAAATTAATTCTGTCTTTACTTCATGGTTTTCTGACAAAAATGAGAAAAAAAAAACTTTGATTTAAAAACAATGTTGATGTTACATTTAAGTGTAAGTGGCAAACTTGAATGAGAAAATACTTTGAGAAACAGTCAAACATATGACAAGAAACCAAAATTATTGTTGAAGGTGCTAGAAAATGATAATATACATTACATGGTCTTGGTTGGTAGATGAGATATGTATTGATTTGGTGCAGTATACATATCAGTCTGTTTAAAGCTTTTTTTGTAGTTAATATTAATTAGAAAGAAGTGAATTTGGTAAAAGTGATTGGCATATGGTCAAAGTCGGTACCGTTCCTATGTCCCCTGGCTCCATCACTTATGGGTCAAGGACAATTATTAGTGATATCTATGCTTATTTTGAAAAGTCCTTCTTTTCTGCTTTTTTGTTCTTCACACTTTTGTTAAGAAATGAGTTTAAGCTGGTTTATTTCCACAAGATGTTGAAGAAATTTGAATAAGAAAATGCTTGTGAATGAGAAAGAAAAGAGTCTGCAGAATTTGTTTAAAGGAAAGGTATATCAGAGACTAAAAAGGCAAAAAGGAATTAGGTAGCTAGGGGCTATAGGGGATAGAAACATTGGTTCAAACTTCAAAGACTGAATCAATCATCCATATATATCCGCTTCCAGCTTTCTACACATGCTTTTCTGACTCACTCAACCAGTGCTAAAAACAGCATGCAATGTTGCAACGTTGTAGTCAAACTTGCACGAGAACCACTCAAAAGTTCTCCTCTTACGGCTTTCTTTCACTGTTATGGGGGCATTGGAAAGCTACCTCATAGAACAACATCTACATGCAAGTAAAGCATGCATGGGATTGGGATTGAGATTGGGGTTGGGATTAGGATTGGGATTGAGATGGGTCCTTCCCCCCACAAAAAGACAATTTCCTAGTTCACATGATTTGCGTGTGTCGGTCTCCAATGTAGAAAGAAAGAATATATATCAGAATTCAAACCCACACATGATCTTACATACATACATTTATATGCACACAATTTCATATTTCACAACTACTCAAGAACATGTGTGCCGCCCTTAACTTGTTTATTCATGAGGATTCCATTCTCATTTTTCATCTTAAAATATTCGGCTCCCTATACCTATAATCTACCTTGTATTTGTTTGCAATCTGCAACCAAACAATATTAACAACAAAGAAGAAAATCTGATACGATTGAGGAACTGTTGATGTTAATTATGATTAGTTTTTTTATCAACTAGATTCTAAACACGATGACATCACAGATTGGCCTCAGTATAATGTGACAGATTAGGTTTTAGTCGGAGCTGTGTGCTGATAATTATTATTTATTATTTATTATGAACCAGATTTGTTAACCGACCAAAAAAATATACCTGTTCAATCCATCTATCGTTTTCCTCTGCTGCAGTAGATTAAGCTGCCACCTAATGAACCTAGCTAATAGCTATGTACTACCCAGTAACCCAAATATAAAAAAAATGTATACAGTGTTTACCTTAATATTAGATAATGATGTTACATGCATATCAGTAATGATAATATAATTTGCAGTCTCTGATAATTTGTCAAGATAAAATATAATATTTATATTTGGTAATTCTTTTGATTTTGTGTTTGAAAAAGTAAGTTAGTAATAAGTCTATAAAGAAGTATTATTCATTTTTTTTGTGCGATTTTGTACTGTATTGAATCATCCAGAAAGTGGTTTTTGGTAAATGAAGTCAGTATTTTTTTTCTCTTAAATGATTCCACCAATAGAACACACTGTGGTTGCTGTGAACGGAAGAACACGCAATTTTTATAATTGGCCAATTTCACACGGGAACTTTTATGCAGTGGTGCGTGGTCCTGTGATTACCCCAAAGCATAATGAAGCATCTGCTTTAACCCATCCAAGTCAAATCTTTGATATCACCCAAAACCTAACAAAAATTAAATGCTTCTTAATTATAATATCTTTTCTACATAAATAGATTGGTACATGATGGAGTACATGTAATAGGACAAAGCTTTGATGGGAACAGATTTGGTAGTGATGAGTACGTTCGGTGCTTAATTGGTGATCTCTCTTGTCCACGAGTTACATACATACAGATCAAGCAAAATACTCAATTACATCATCATAGTATTTCTCAGATCATACCTTTGATCATGTATTTCTAAATTACTAAATATGTTAATTAACCGACCACATCCTTAAACCCCTCATGCACATAAGATATTGTAACCTGAGTTAGTTAGGTTTGCTTGATAGTGACTGGCCAAGTTCTTTCATAGATAAGAGACCAAGAGAGTATTAGCTTCCAAATACTTATCTCTGCATAAGATTAATTATTGTACCATGTTTAGACCAGAACTATGAGCTACCATATTTAAATACAGAGCTAGTTGACTCTTTGCATGTTTATACATGCAAGAATGTGAGTGGCTGAGTTGCTATTTTCATTGATGTTTAATTACTTACAAATTGGAACTTCTTAGCTAAAAAGTTGTGCTCTGACCTGTCATTTCAACTTCAAATGCTTTGCTACATTAGTTTACGGCAATGTGACAAGTATATCCAGAAGCTGATTAATAATGCATGGTAGAACAGAATCACACTCTATGAAGGATTCAAAAGGGATTACCCTGATTCCACGACATTTCCCTATGTTTAATGATTGCGCCAAATCAAAGTGTTGGAAGTTAAAAACCAGGAAGGTGAAGGAGTACATTTTTTTGACCATTTATTACAAATTTAAAATCTCAATAAAGCATTAGGGTATTGGGAATGACTTTTACGGGCACAAGTTCCATCTTGTATATGCACACACTGCTTTGTTCAATGTTGAAAAAAAAGATAAGTAGTTGGGAAGTTACCCCGAAGACTTTTTGCATCAAAAACGAGAAAAAAAAAGCAAATGAAAGGGCAATAGCCAGAAGAGAGAAAGCGAAAGATAAGGTGTTCTTGAGAATATTATTATGAGGACTTTAACCTTGGTCGCATTTGCACAAGTACCACCCAAGGTTCATGTGGGTGGCCAACACATGGGTCCATCACCACCACAACCATTACTCCTCACTCTTCGCCACACCTTAATATATTCTATTCAATTCAATTATTCAATATGCATCATCATCATGAACAAAAATAGGGTTTTGCAGAGAGAAAAAAGAGTAAAATAAAAGAGTTGATGAGTTTTTGATCCAACACGTATAGATTTGTTGGTGTGTGCGTGCATGTGTCAATTCATGGTGTTGGCTTGACACATAAACTACTTTAATCAATGTTCCGTGATTTGGGATTCCACCAGAAGCGTCAATAAGTTGTGTTGTTGTGGGTCATCATCATGTGTGTCTCCAAGAAGATAGGTCCAATGTAATGTCCAAACTTCAAAGGAATATCGTGACCATCTTATGTGGATCTTCACTATTTCATTTCTTTATCCATTTCCTTCAACATCATATTTTTCTTTCAGTCAAAATTTTATTTTCAGAATCACTTTCTCTTAACCTAATTAAATCCTTAACTCCCAAACAATGCCTTACGTATTCCTTTTGGCTTTTTGCCTTTTGCTTTTTATGGACGGTAAGCTATGTGAAATACACGTTTTCAACCACTGAACCACCACACAAGTGGGGAGCGTTTGTTTGGAAATTTCATTTAAGCTTATTTAGTTTAAAAGTAAATATAATGAATTCAAGTCAAACCATGTATATTTTTAAAAAATATATTAGTTTTCTAAAGCCATGAAGTATCTATCACAGAGTGAGTTTTGCTAAATTTTAGTTCCTCCACCTTATCCTTTTTGCTTTGTTTTGATCGAAGTTGTGTAATATAGTTTCTCATGATTTGTTTATTCTAAATATATGAATTTTAATATAATTAAGTTGCCTTCCTTCAATATTTAAATTTCTGATAATTAGATAATGTGAAACTTTGTTTTTTTTTTTTTTAATTTTTTCTTAAAGGATAATTAGAGTAAATGGGATAAAACAGCGAAGAAATAAATTTTAGAAAAAAAATTATAAAAAGGATGCATTCAAAACTTCTTATATAATATCCTCACATATCACTATGTAATATTTTTTTTAAAAAAAAAGTATGATTGTGACATTTAATATAAGATAAATTCAAATGTTATAGGACTAGCCAAATTCAAAACTTACCTAATATAAGACAAATTCAATAGTTTGAAATGACAGATCATAGAACTTACTAAAATATAAAACAAAATCTAATGGGGTTTTATTATCCAACTTTAGATAATAATGCTAATTGTTTTTTCCATAACATATTCTCGATAAATTGTTATATATAGAGGATTTTTCCTAAATGTCAATGAGATATGCTTCATGTGTTAAAGATGAATGTATCTATAAAGAATTGTAACCCTAAAGTAGGAATTTGGTAGTGATAAATAAATATTAAATATTTGAATATTTGTTGATGATTGTTATGAGATACTGTAGAATAAGTAATAAATAATATATGACCATTCTTCATCACCCCTTTCCATACCTATTCACTAGTTCAAATTATACTCAAATGTGATTAAAAAAATAACTATTTAGAGAATGTTAATAATTTATTTTAGAATATATTCTCAATAGGCAGATTATGTTAATGTGTTAGGAACTAAATATTAAAAAAGAAAATTATTTTTTTTGATTTTTTGTTTTTATTTTTTAAATAGTTGCTTAAATTATTATTGATATTTTTTATATTTTTCTTTTCATATGTTTAGTCTAGTTTTCATATTTTTTTTAGTTTTATGCTATTTTTCAATGACACCAACTGTCTAATAAAAAAAAGTTTATGTCCTATATGATAAAAAGTATTTGAATGGTCAGTTATCGAGTAAGATGATTATTATTATTAATGTTTTGAAACATAATAAAACTAATTAATGAATAAATCAAAATTTGATTATCCATTGTAACCCACTAAATCATTAATGTAAACTTTTAAATATTATTTAAAAATAATTATGAAATTTTCAAGACTTTTTTTTAATTCATTTAGCTTGGTAACAAATAACAATAGAAAGAAAAAGGAAGAAACAATTAAAACTGGAAAATATTGATTGCTTGATATAACATAAGCGAATTATTTAAAAATATTACAAAAAAAATATTAAATAATAATTAAATTTATAAATAAAAATAATTAATTATTATATAATTAATTTAAAATTTTCTATTATTTATATATTAACTAAAAAATATTTGTAACTTAGATGTAACTAACTAAAATTTTGGTAACTTATAATTAAATATGAGTATATAATTTATTTTATAAATTTTTATTAATAATAAAAATTATTTTAGATATCAATAATTTTTTTTAGCTTATAAAAATAATATCACTAACTAAAATTTTGGTAACTTCTAATTAAATAATATAATTTATTTTATAATTTTTTATTATTAATAAAAATTATTTTAGATATAAAAAATTTATTTTGTAAAATATTATTCTTTAATTTAATCAAATAATAACTAATTATTTTGATATTTAAAATTAATTTTTATTTAATTATTTGTTTAGTAAAAATAATAATAGATAAACAAATTTATGTACAAAATAAAAAAGAAAAATGTGAAATTTGATTATATATTTTCATCAACAAATATCTTTAACTAAAACAACTTTCATAAGTTAATTATGGGACATGACTGTTTTCCTTTTTACCACAAACTATTCTTCTTCTTATCATTATAAATAATATGTTCAGTTGTCTTCTTCTGTTACAAACCCTATTCTTATCATAAAAAAAGGAGTTATATATATTAATAATAAAATTAAGTAACTGAAAATATTAATGTAAAATAAAAAATACTAATAACTAATAAAAAATATCTTTAACAAAGTAAATTTCCTCTTTTTTTTCTGACTTTTGCGTTTAATAATGTCTATTTCTATTTTATTTAAAAAAAAAATATTATTTTCCTTTCAAGTGACTCTCTATTAACAAGCACCAACTTTTTAATAATAACACGAGAGGAGAAATCACTTATTAATATTAAATATTCTTCTAGAATTAGGTAACTATATTATTAAAAAGCAATAAAAATATTTTATTAATATTAAAACTGCAATATTTGTTAAAAATATTAAATATGAAAGTACGAGATAATAATGCATGATAACAGTAACTTATGTGGAGAATTTGGAGAGGTGAAAAAAAATCTAAACAAGGTGGAACTTATAGAGTGAATTATGATTTGGTTCTAATTTGTTACTTCCTATTATTGTGCGTGAGAAATGAGGAAAAGGAAAGGTTTTATGTTATGGTAAGTTTTATTGAATCCATTCGTTTTGAAAAGAGAAAACTGACAAATCTGTGCGAGTATTGTTCAATAAAATCTGACCCTTTCACAGCTTCCTGTAACTTTCTCACTTGCCACCTACTTCAAAATTCGAATTGAATTCCTTTATTTATTTATTTATTCAAAGCAGAACAAACGCCTCTGAAATCTCTGACCCGATAGTTTAGTCACAAAATATGCATGTGGTACGTTGTTGCTTACCACATCTTGCACCTATTTCTTAAATGCTTATAGGACAGGTAAGAAATAAAGAACAAACAAAGTTAAAAAAAGAAAAAGCTAAAGAGAGACTCCACCACACCCTATACCTTCTTTCTCTCATTTCCTTTCCAAGTTTTTCAGTTACTTTTTCTCCTCAATCAAAATCTATCCATTAATTGAGCCTCATTAATGTCAATTTTATGTTCCTATTATTTTAATCACATATAAACTTCAACTGTTAATTTATTCCTGTCCTCAACTTTCTTTCCTTACTACTTTTTCTGTGCAACCAAATTTTGTTTTTATTCAACCAGTTTTATTATAAGTATATGTATCTTTGCACACCACCTCTAGCCACCACTACCACAACACAAATGCATCTCTTTACGCTTCCTGCCATGCCGAATATCCTGCTGTGAAAACGTGGGAAAAAAAACTATTTTCATCTTCCAACCTTCAGCTTTCACCTAATATATACATATCAACATCTCAGCATGCGTTACTGAAGAGATTTAAGGGGAAAAAGGTTCAGGTTTTGATCACTTTTGAAGGTTGGCCTTGGTTTTGGAATGATTGGTGCTGAGATTATGGCTATTCAAGCACAGTGGTATCCAAATAATTCTGCTTCTCCATTCTGGAACAATGGTCATTGTGCTGCTGCTGGCTTCATGGACTCTGGCATCAGTTTTCAGCATAAACATCAACAACAACAACAGCTAGCAGAACAGCATTTGGGAGAGTTGTGCAATGGGACTCAGGGAACTGTTGATCCAAATATCCGTGCCTGCAGTTCAGAAGTGTTGAATTCTCCTATGTTTGCTATTCAGTTTGAGAAACAATGGGAAGAGATTGATCAGTATATCAAATCTGAGGTTAGAATTCATACACAACTTTATGATGTTTGGTTTGGTTTGGTTATTATCATCAACATCATTGTATTGTAGGACTATATTATTATTGTTGTTGTTATTTATGATTTTAAGTTAAGATTATAATTGTTGTTTTTTGAATGGGGTAGGATGAAAAATTGAGATATATGATAAAAGAGCACGGGAAACAACAGGTGATAGCATTATTGAAAAAACTGGAAACTCGTTCAGTTCATGTGCTGAGGGGAAAAGATGAAGAAATTGCACAAGCAATGAAGAGAAGGGTAGAGTTAGAAGAGTATTTAAGAAGGTTAGAGGCGGAAAACAGCAGGTGGCAGAGGTTGGCTCAGGAGAAGGAAAACATGGCATTGTCCCTCTACAAAACTCTGGAAGAAATGACAGAAAGTGGCAATTTTTTGAACAATGGGGCAGTGGCAAATGATGCAGTGTCCTGTTGTGGCGAAACTGGAGGAATAGAAGAGACGGAAGAGGAAGCAATGGCAGAAAAAGGTTTAGAATGTGGTGGGGTGAATGAACTTGAACAGATTACGAGAAGAGGAGGAGTAATGCTTTGTAAAAGCTGTCATTCTAGGAGCTCGTGCTTTCTGTTTCTCCCATGCAGGCACCTTTCTTCCTGCAAAGTTTGTAACACTTTCCTCGAGGCTTGTCCAGTTTGCAGTACACCAAAGAAGGCTACCATTGAGTTGAGACTTTGATTTTCTAGGCTGATATGAGTACAGGCTTTGATTTTCTAGACTGATATTCCCGGAAAAAGTAAATAGAACAGATAGATTGCTTAGCTGTGATGGATGGATCTGTCAAAATACATGGACATTACTCATTTTCAGTGAGTTCAATGTTTATAGACTCCAGACTTAACTATAGTTCCAATGCTTTAATTCAAATGTCTGGTTTACTTTCCTTAGGACCTTTATGTCTTTAGATCTAATTTGTAGAAGACCAAACCAAAGAATTTGCCAAATACAATATGTTCACCTTTCTACTATATCTATGGTCAATTAGTCCTTTTTGTTTTTCCTATTTTAACTTTGAAAATTCATCCACCACCATATATCTATACAGTGATGGTTTCTGTGACATACCTGATATGGAACAACTTTATAGGCCTAATTTGGTTTCCTTGAATTGTTCATTGGTCACTAAGATTTGTGAAATGTGATGACAGCACTTTTCATGAAAGAATGGTTTGCAATTTGAGCCGGTGATGGTGGACATTGAGTGGTATAGTCTATTCATCTTTGGGAGCTACCATTCATATTTTTGTAGTGATGGTGTCTGCACAATTGCTGGTTTGTGAATAGATGGATCAAATCAAACACTCTGATTAGATTGAGTAAAATAAAAATCTCATTATTTTAGTAGTTTGAAAAGTTAAGCTAAACCATGTGAACAATAAACAAATATATTGACACTTCAGTTTGATATCAGAAAATCAGATTTGATTAGCAGTTGGGGAAAAAAAGTTAAACCATGTGATCAGAAAACAGATACATATGAATAGTTCAGTTTAACCAATGATTTTGAAAGAGTGAACATAATAAAGGTCTTTAATTTGACATTACACTACAGTAGAAAGTTTTTCTCTATAATATTAATACTATTAAAGTGATCAATCCAAATTAATGTTACTTTTTGAGTATGGAAATTCTCTATCTATATTTTAGATAACTTATATTTCAACCCTTCATCTTTTCTTTCAAGAATAAATATGAAAAAAAAACTCTTAAAACTTTGTAACTATTTGATTATAACGGCACTGCATTAACTAGATTGCAAGCAAAATCTAGGTAACAGAAGTTGAAATTTTTCTTTAAGCTTAAATTTCAGATTTTAGAAGGATAATCTGTCTTGGTTTTAGAGAGTTGAGATATTTATTTGATTAATTTTGTTATTAGGATTTTGATACTATTTAATAAGTGTACAGAGAATTATACATGAGTAGTGTTAAATTCTTGTAATTCGGTTTTATAAATGGTTATAAAATGAATGAATTAAAAAGTATTGAACCAATATTTTGAATTGATGTGAATAATTGTTTACTTGATTGAAAATTGGATGTAATGGTATATTATGCTATTTTTTTTTTATGGAAATGAAATTAATTAATGTGGTTGAGCTTGATTTTAGAACAAAAGTGCATGATATTTAACTTACATAGTTGAATATCAAGTTGTTTAGAAATAATGTATTTATAATATGGTGGTTTTCTTGTTTTGTTTTATGCAAATTTTAACAACATATTTTTGCATAATTTGTTGTGGATATCTCAAATTGCTGAGACAGTGTTTTAAGGAAAAAATTGTGGAGAAATTCACTTAAGAGTATCTTTCTTTTAAGATTATTCCTAGAAAAAATCCTGAAAAAATATTCATTTTTCATGTTAACAGAATAAATGTTTATTTAAAATTGTTTTGCCATTTCACGTTGAATCGGTCGTTTTTAATTCGTTAAGCAGAAAAGAAACCGTGTATTATAGTAAATGGGTTGCGTAAATAAATATTGTATTATAGTATTCCTGATAGATATTTGAAAGATTCATTTTTAGACTAATAATGTTTAAAGATATATATTTTAAATTAAATGTCTAAATTTTTTATTTTATTTTTCAAGTCTAATTTAAATAATGGTTTTGAAAATTGATATTCAATTTTAGGTTGAAAATTCAAGTTAGAACATGTGAATTGAAAACAAGTATTTTTTTATTTTAATTTTTTTTTGGTCGGCAGTATAGTAACACCTCAATTTTATTATTTGTACTTGTTATGTTTTGATAAACTTATAGGAAATTTGATTTGAACATATGATAAAGAATTATGAATGAAAAGTAAATTATTAGAGTATTGAACTTATAACTTAAACATAAAACATAAACTATCAAATATATTAAATCCTAACAATATTATAACTTCATTCATTTATTTTCATTACCAATATTTTTACCGTTGAAAAGAAATGTTGTTTATTTTCCATATTTATAATTCATTTTTAATTCAATAAAATCAATGACAATTATTTCAATTTCTTTACTCATTGAAATTTATTAACTGTTATTTTATTTTACTTATATATATTATACACATTTTAATATTTTTATTATAAATTTTTGTTATTTCATACTTTTTTTTTTCTAATCTTATCTTCGTATACCATTGTATTTTTATGAGATTTGAAGATAAAAAGAGTTATAGTTGTTCTCGAACGGATGTTGGACATAGAGAACAATGTTTCTGCTTTCATCTTAGGTCGGTCACTGCTACTCCAAGCTTCCTGCTTCGTCTTCCTTCTCCCGGTCGCTTGTTCCGCAGGCGGGGGTGGTACGTGCAGAAGACACTCCAACGCTCAAGTCAGTAACGTGTCGACACTCGAGTGTTAGAGTACTGTAGATAATGACGTACCTGGTTATTTGAATGTGAGCTATTTATATTACCTTAATGATAATTTATTATTTATTGGTGGATCGGATTACGATGTTGATTTATGGTTAGAGTTGTGTTAAACAATCCTTAATTGTGGATTAACCCTGTTGACTTTGTTAGTCATGAGTCGGTCAGTCACGTGCTATTATATGACCCTTTCATTGTGGTTAAGTGACTGAATGAGGACTCACTAGAGTCGTCTCGGTCGTCCAAGTACAATAATAAAATTGTCAAAATGTAGACCAATCACCAAACGTTTTCAAAAGTAAAAAAAAAAAAAATCAGCATGAAATTCGTCAAAATGTAATTTTAAACATACGTTCATCTTATTTCAGAAATGAAAACTAATCTAAGATATAGAAAGATAAAATTTGGAACATGTTAAAAACCACTATAAGTGAAACTTAAATATTTGAATTAGTAAACAGGGTACAACAGATAAGTTTTTATTTCCTAAAGGTAAAAACTGAATTATCTGAGTAACTTGACCACACGTATATAATTATTAACAATAAAAAAAACTTTAATAACAAATTATTGTTGTTATTTAAAATATTAACTAAAATGTAAAAAAAAAAAACTAAAAACACTATATCAAATAAGCAGACGAATAAGACTGCATAAAAATGATAGACTATTATTGCTTTATCCAAAATATTTCATAGTCTCGGGCTCCAAACAACTGTTTCAACATTAAATAAAGAAGATATTTAAATTTCATTAACTTACATAAATTAATATATCTGAGTAAAAATTTTATGATCATTCCATGTTGAATCCATAGTTTTTATTCCCTTAAAAGAAATTGTATTCGTATTTTTTTTATGCAAGATTTAAGAACAGATATTATTCTTTTGTTTTAAAGATTCCAAATTATCCATCCTTCTTTTTTATTCGAGATAGTTTATTTTAAGTCATAGATTTCCTTAAAATTCAGGATAGGTCAAAGAAAATACAAATAGTTTATTGTATTTGATTTCTTTCATATTAACTTATGCTTCTTGTTAAATACAAAGGAAAATAACAATTAAGTGTATTTAATATCATTTTTTAAAAAGGTTTGTATAGTTTTTCAATAGTCAAATATAATTAACTTAAGCGTATAATTAATATGAATATAAAAAAATAAAAAAGTTTATATAAAATTTGTGTTGTTCAATTATTTTTTAAGAAATTTACTTTTTAACACAATACTTAATTTTAGTAGCAATTAATATATAAATTAAGAACACAAAAAATTATTTATAGATAAAATAATTTTATTATAAATTAAAAATATAATACATAAATAATTTTTATTTAATATTTGATTTTCAAAGTTAAGTACTTCACAATTTAAAAATGATAATAAATAACTATTACAAAAAACCTATTGAAAAGTCCAATAAGAAGGATCTAACTTTTCATGAGTGGGGAGCCCAACTTCTCTCTTACAAAAATTGCGTGTGTTTAGGAAAAGATTTTACAACCTGTTTGATTCCAAATTGAAAGAGGTTATACATGTTCCAAAGTTGAAACAACAAATAAAATATAATATAAATGATTATTTAATGTGCACTCAGTTGTTGAAAGAACAAAGAATCTTGTTTAGTGTATTAATTAGGTCTTGGTCAGAAGTTTAATGAAAATATTTTGTAATTAAAATTTGATTTTAGAGATTAATTTAATATTAAGTTAAATATTATTTTGTCAATATATTATAATATTTAGAAATTTGTTTATATCTTATACATTCAAAGGTTTATCAAATTCTTTTTAAAGACCAAAATTAATATTAATTGTAATATCATAGGCAAGTTAAATTAAGAATTAATGGATGCACTTTATACTTTGTACACTTCTAATTAGCTTCTTTTCTTCTTCTTTTATATATGTGGTAAGAATAATGATAAACTACTAAAGAGGGAAAAGAATTACATAAAAAATAAATAAAGAGGGAAAAGAAAAAGAAAAAACGAAAAAGGAGAACGCATAGTTTTGCTCAAAATAAACAAAGTCAGTGCCACCTCAAGTTTGTTCCCTGTTTGGATCAACCCGTCGTTGCAACCGGCAGCCGCACCTCCTCTGTCGCCGGAATCCACCGCATTCTCTTCGGCACCGGTATCGTATAATTATCTCTCTCGTTGATACCGTTATTCCTTTCAATTCCCTCTCATTAAGCCCTAGCTACTGATAGCATCACCGCTCACACCGTCAACGTGCCCAATGAAGAACCGTCCTCTGCGGCACACCAGTTAGGGCTTGGACGGTGCACTGCATTTTCGAATTCCTGACTTTCAATTGGAATTAAGGGTGCAGAAGAGAACATTTTTTGATTTGGCATCGATTTGTGATTTGACTTTTGTAAAACGAATCCACAACACACACACACGGGCACACTAATTGAGCTTATGGTTATGTTGCCTGAAACTGTTATTGTGGAGAGGAGATTGGTATTTGGTTGTTTCTGTAGGCGAGAATATACTAAGGAAGTACGTTATCGGATTTTGAGTTGCGGTACCATCAGATTATTGGTTGTCTGTTCCGTTTTTATATAGTTAGGTTAGGTAGATGATTGCGACTTAATGCATGTTCCATATGTGTGCATGACATGGGATGTGAGTACCTATTTTAGCACGTGTCTTCATAGATTTTGATGGATTTCTTACTGGAAACTACTTGCATGCAGGTGAATATTTGATTGGCAATACTTAGTAGTGAAATTTTAGAATACAAAGAAGCTTCAATGGCCAAGAAACCAGGGCAAAGATCCAGTAAATTATCTGTGTACCTTTACATTCCTAATATAATAGGTGGGTGTTTACTTTCTACGTTTACTTACGTAGTGTAGCAACAATGCTCTTAAAAAAACACATTGTAGCAACAATAGTGTTCTTCAACACTTGCGTTAATAAGAATAATGGGATACAAATCTGATAAGGGACATATAGACAGAGCGAAACAGAAATTTCTCCGGGCCATTTGTCTTATTGGCACATTTGTTTTTGGAAACCATGAGGCTTTGTTACTCCTTTATTTCATTATACCATGTGTTAGCAACTGCTGTTTTAAACAAATGGTTGTTTGATATTGTAACTAGTGTAACACTGTTTATGATTGGATCGTTCAGGAGATTTTACTGAACTTCTTGGTCATAGTTCTCCATGAATACAAACTGTCTTAACTCCTGACCGTGTCCATGGTGATGCAGGATACATCCGGGTTCTTTTAAACTGTTTTGCCTTCTCCCAATGTTTAACAAACAAAATATTGTTCTCTTTTCTCTATTTTTTGAGGTGGGATACCAGTTTATGGACTTTCTCTTTTATTGATTTTCTTACCATTTATGATTGTGGGATGTGGGACATAATTTGGCTGAATCTGTGTTGCCAGTTTTGTTTGTGATGCTGTCGATGGCTGGTGTGCCCGCAAATTCAATCAAGGTATTAACTTTTTTGCTGATGTCAGATAACAATACGTTTATCTGTTAAGGTTCTCCTATTGAATTGAGAAATAATGTCAATGCTCAACTAAGAAAAATCTTGCTCATAATTTATCTGTGTCCATAATGCATGCCATTGCATTTGCATATATCGCACTAACCTTCAGAAAAAGTTAATTGAGTGATAATTGCGTTTTGACTCCTTGTAGTTTACTCTTTAGAGCTTTTGAACATGATCTCTGTTAATTTTTTTGTACCCTTAGTTTATTTCGGTTTAGTGTGAGAACAAGTAAAGTTTTACTTTGCCTACTCTTATCGATTATTGAGTCCTTCAAAATCATCTGGAACTTAGAATCTGGAAAATAAGTTCGAAACTGAGGGAATGTCTATATATCACAGAACAGCTATAACTTCCTTAGATATTTCTTTGAGACACATAGTATATACAGTATGAATTTGAGGTAATACTGATTTTCACACAATTCTAAGGCTGATACCATCTGAACAAATATACATATTATTCTACTCTTTTTTCACTTAGCTAAGGGTTATTTAGTAGCAAATTTAGATGAAAATCTATAGAGTTCACCAAATTTCATCATGTGCTAACTCCCAGGGTTAAGGATGTTTGTTTTGTCCCATGATTGCATTCCGTTGTCTGTTTGACCTTCACATTTTTTAATAAAACACTTGGTAGACCATATTGAACAAGAAAATAAAGGGATAACATGGCATATATGCTAATGAGGGTTGGCTTAATTGGTATAATCAAACATCATATGTGAAAAGGTCCTGGATTCAAATTGGACTAGTGATCTTTCAGTGTATCATGTGTAAGCACCACTATATGCCAGCTTGTAGCTTGTCCTAAATGGGGGATTGGGACAGTTATCTATCTCCCTAAATTGTCTATTTTTATTTTGAAAAGACAATTATTCTGTATAATAAACATATATATTAACCTAGCATTTTTTATTTTGTATTGTTATTTTCTTGATTCAGTGTCAACCTTTGGGGCTGTGCTGGACATGGTAACTGACAGGTTATTCTCGGCTCTCTCTCTATGCTTGCATGCCAAAGATGTCTGATGATCAATGCTGTTATAACTTCTTTATGTTGCTCAATTCTTGTGTGCTTTGAATTAATGTGGCTTCCTTGATACCAGAATTAGCACTGCTTGTCTACTTGTTGTCCTTTCCCAACTGTACAAGTAAGATATTTTCCTTTCAAATTCATCAGTCACTGTAATATTAAGCATGTAAACCTGACTTTTGGGTTGAACTTGAGTAAAGGCCCGGCCTTATCTTCTTGTCATTGCTTGCTCTAGACATTGCCAGCCACTGGCTGCAAATGTACAGGTAATGCATATCGTCTGTGTGTTTTTCCCCTAATTTTTGTTGATGTTTCTGCAATTATTGGGTTTAATCTTGATGATATCTGGACTTTTTAATGCAGTACTTTCTTGACGGGGAAGGCTAGTCATAAAGATGTAAAAGACAGTAGCAACTGGCTTTTCAGGGCATACTATGGAAATAGGATGTTTATGGCTTACTGTTGTGTCTCATGTGAGGTAAGTGTAAAATCCTCTTGATCTCTGTGGAAAATCTTTAATAAATAGTTTTTTATTTGGATGCTTATCCTTAATATTCTATAGGTTATTTACTTAATCCTGTTTTATCTTGCGGAGAATCAAACAGAGAAATTGGTGGATGTAAGTGTTCGCTACTGGTGTTAAATTATTTTAGACTTTTTCATTTACCGTGATCATCACAGTTTCTCAATTGTTTCTATTTCCAGGTTTTATCAAATAATTTGCAAAAGATATCATTACTTTCTCTCCTAATTGGTACTAGTTTATTTGGATGGGCAGTCAAACAAATTATAAATGTTATTCAGGTTCGTATGTTAGCTCTGCATTTTTTTATGATTAGGTGCCTTCATATTTTTAGATTTTGACCACCCAGTCAATAATGAAAAGACGATGAAGAAAAATGAAATTAAAAGAAGTAACACATCAGAGAAGAAAAGAAATTCCAAAGTCCAACGAAACAAGTGGCTGTGGCACTAATTGTTCATATATTTTTTTAATATTCATCCTGGAAGTATCGCAGTAGTACAAAATTTTGAATCAAAATCTTTTGCATTCTACTTTTATTTTTAGTTTAATTATCGTTTGCCAACCTTTTTTCTATGCAAAAGGAGAAATTTACATGCAGACAATTGTTTATTTTGAAGTCGGCACAAAGTTTCGTGAACTGTATTTTATTGAGTACAGTTATAAAATTGTATTCTACTAGAGATAGTGACATTACTTCAATTTGCAGAAGCTTTCCACACATTATCAATTAATCTTGATAATAAATTGAGGGATTGTTTTAGGCTGTTAAAATGTGGATTAAGATTCAACACATTCGGTAACTAGCAGGTTCTGTGGTGCCTCAATGTGAAATATATTAACTTTTTGGCTTGACTTGTTAACTTAATATCATGACTTGATAGTGAAAGGAGTTTTCTTTACATTCTAGGTATATATAGAGTCTTGGAATGACAACTGATTCTTAATGTTTTTTTTCTGATGCTTTTGATTATTATTTACTTGATCATTAAACTGAGTCCTGCATTTATCTGCCCCCATACCCTTGTGATTTCAGATGAAGACAGCAGCAGATGCGTGTGTGCTTTATGACATTGACAAAAAACATAAGAACTGATGTTCCTTCCACGACGAGAATCCCTTGCCTTTGTCTCCTTGTACCAAATTAATATGAATTGCCATAGACGGTAATTGAGCTTGAATTGTTCAGTTTTCTACATTTGTAATGAAAGAAATAGAAAATGTTAAAGTAAAGAATTCACCTTTCCATGTAGCAAAAAGATTCTGTTGCACAAGGCTGAGTGTTTTTTCTTAACCCACTGTTAATTACAATGCAACGCAAAGAAATATTTGTTCTGTTGTGAAATTTCAAATCCCTTTGTAGGAAAAGGATTGTCTGATTGTGAGTTTATATCCTCTCTCGGGCGAGAGGGGGGTGGGGGTGTATAAACTGAATAAACACCTTTTATTCCACTTTGCAACACACTCTCTTGAATGTTTATGGAAATTCGTATCACAGTGTGAAGTGATCCAATGTCACGTGTTCTTATATATTTTGCTAATTTACGGTATTCGCCACTGATGTCTCTGTCGAATCTATTCCATGAATCCATGAATGATAGATTCATTGCCTGCTCAAAATTTAGTTTAGACTGGATATGGTTTGCGCAAAGTAATTTACACAGGATTCGACAACGCATGATGGCACCATTTTTTTTTTGCAATTCCATAACGGGTGATGACTGCTGCTTTCTGTTTCTCTTTTGTAAACAGTATTTTATTTGTTACTTACATTGTTGGATGCATAAAACGATCCATCTGGGATCTTTACAGTAATAACCATAGTTATCCATAACGACACTGGAACGATAGTAATATACTATTTTCAACTTATTTTTCCCTGTTAGGTACAATTCATTGCTTAGGAAGTAAATTCCAACATCATTTAACAAGTTTATCATGAGTTTTATCAAGTAACAGAAAATGATTTTAAAATATTCATTTTCCTGCATTCTCATGTCGATATTAGATAATAGCTAAGCACACTTTTAGCTTAACATAGTTTATTCAAAGAAATAATTTTATTGCTGTAAACTGTGATTAAAAAATAAATCATTTATTCATATTTAAGCTATACTAAACATGTATAGGGTAAAAAGCAAATGACTCACTTTGATACAAGTCACTATTTGTTTGTGCTCTTCAAACATTAAATTCCTAGTTATGCTAATAATCGTTCATTTTATTTTACTATTTGCCTTTTTTATACCAATATCTTAATTTTATGAGGTGTGCGTTATTAGTGTAATATCGTATAATTTTCAAGAATTTCTGAACCGGTACGACGACGTTCCAGTGTCGAGAAAACATGGTACAATGCATTACGCCTTTTGTACATGGCTACATCAGCAGCTGCAAACTGGCGAAATGGTACAATAATATCACACCTTTGGAAAAGCAATGACTAAATTATCGTGTCCTGTCTGCATAACACATACTCTACTGCATAAGATCCAAGGCATAACAATACACATGCATAAGCAGAATATTGATAAAATCAATCCAAATCTTCAAATGAAACAGCTACACAGTTATTGACTGCATAATAATTGAACCTACCAGAGATATATACATTCACAAGCGTAGTCAAATAATAGACAAAATCAAAATCACATGTTCCATAAATAATGACCTTGCTCCAAACAAAGCAAATTTCTCTATAGCGTCCCTACTTTTTCTTGACAGCAAAACGATGTTCATAAAAAAGGTTCCTGGCTGATTAAAGAGTGCTAATAAAGGCTAAATCCAAAAAACTGGCTAATGATGATGGCAAATCCAAGGGCTATTGCAACAAGAGAAGAAGCCCAAGTAAGTTTCTCGGTTATTCTAGGTATTCTATCTTTTAGTGCCTCGCTACACGAACCAATAAATACCGTGTAGCTCCCCATTGCAACAACAGTTCCAAATAAGAACATAATGAGAAATGCAGCACCAGCCACGCGTGAAGGCAGAGCAAGGGCAGGCAACACCATCATCAGAGCGTCTGGTTGCAGTCCATGAACTATTCCAGTGGCAAAAGTAGCAAAACCAATCTTCTTCTTTCCTACTACAGGATTACTATCACGCGATTCATAGACGCCGCCGACATCACATTCACCATTTTCTAAGGCAACACATGGAGCAGGCACTTCTGAAGCTTCCTTAATCCCCATAGCACCAATTACTAGCAGGGTAAGGCCAACCACTCTAGTGCCCCATGTTCGGATAATTTCAATGTGAAGTCGATCCTTTAGGAGCAAAAATATTAAGCCAAAGATCACTTGACCAGCATCATGGCCACAGCCCCAAAGGGCTCCAACAGCAGCACTCTCCATCCGTGACCGGCCTATTGACAGTGGAGCCAAAGCTGCAAGGTGATCAGGCCCTGATAGTGTGTGCAAGCAACCAGCAAAGAAACCAGTCCAAGCACTGCTTAGAAGCTCAGTGCGGATAAGTTTTCCACCAACTGCAGCAGCGGCAGGGCCACCAGTCTTGGCAGCACTTTGAAATGTGGCAAAAGCCGCCGGTGCAAAAGCCGGCTGGATTAAGAGCAAAACAAGAGCAGACAGTACTGCAAATGTCCGAGCTGTTATTATTGCCTGAAAAAACATAGCAAATCATACTTTTAAGCTTCACTAGAGTGTTCAAACATCTAAAAGACAATAACTGTGTTAATCGAGTCTTATATAGTATAAACCCTTGTAACCTTAAGCCAAATAAATGAATAATAATAACAATTTCAGTGATACATTACACGTATACCCAAATTTCAACTCGGTTAGACCCAATTCAACAAATAATTTAATGATCACGTTTTACAGGTAATAACACGTGATTAAAAAGCTAAGTTTGGTTATGATTCAATTCAACTCAAGTCCAGAAACAAACAGTATTACCAAAACAGAGCTATTGATGAAAAAAATCAGTCACAAAACTGCTATATGCATAGTACACAAGCAACATAACACCATCCGTTCAGATTATAACATTTCTGCACATATATAAAAATTCCTCCTTAGTTGGTAATGTCCAATTTTCTAAGGCCATTAATTTACCCTTTAAATAAAAAAAGTAACGTAATCAACCACATTAATAGAATTTGCCACTTAGCATAATACTAAAATCACACGGATTCCCTATGAACCAATGACATGGTTAGATGCTTTTGACTAAAATCACGAAGAGAATATTCTAGAGAATTCAGTTTATGATACGGAACACCGTTGCATTAAAAATGAGCAGGATATCAGATGCAAACAACATGAAATGCACCCAAGATCTAAGCAGAAATCATAACAGCAAAAAGCACCTACCTTTGGTTTTTGGAAATTATTCCCAGTGGTGATCTGATTGAGGGGTTGGGATTGGGGTGTGGAGGTTTGAGCACGAATGGGTTGAGAAGTGATAATGGGAAGTAGGGTTTTTGGAACAGAAGACGACAACGGAGATGATGCGTTTTCATGGTAGCAAGAAATTGAGGTGAAGGAAGAAGGCTTTGAGGAGAAAAGATTGAACCTTGGAGAAAATCGTGTAAAGGGCTTGAGATTGGTGTGAAGAGGAGAAGAGGATAGAAGCCTATCCATGGCCATGGCTTCTATCGGAAACGAAGAGAAGAGAAGTGAAGAGAGATGCTTTGATTGGATAAAGTCTTGGTTTTGCACCCAAAGTTGAAGTTTACCAATTTCCTATTATTTTTTTTAGGAAATATTTTTTTTTTAATTTAGAAATAAATGATCTGTTGATTTGATTGTACCTATAAAAAGTAGCATTAATTTTAGGAAACAAGATTGTTTAATCTATTCTTTAATTTTTATTAATTGAGATTTTGATATATTCTTCCTTCAAAATTTAAATAAAGGAACTGTTATTTTGACATGGTAAAAACAATCCTCTGACAACTCAAAAAATTAATATTATATTTATTTTATTGTGTTTTTTACTTTTTATTGTGTCAAAGAATCATGATTGAATATACGATCATTAAAATCACGAGCCTGCAACACATTTATTATTAATTAATATAAATCAAAATAACATAATTTATATTTTTCTTACCAAATTCATTAACCGTGTGAATATGGAGATGGGGTTTACCTTTAAGTATTAATTGACATATGATTTTTTCAACTTATTATTAAATAATTAATCTGCATTTATAAATCAAATAACTAAACAAAATTTTCAACGATTTACACACACTCAATTTATTTTTCAAAGAATTATTAAATACAACAAAACAATCTCGAATAGTTGGAATTTTTTTCATACATTTTAAATCATGGTTACTACCACGCATAAATTCAAAATGGTCTTGTCACTATTATACTAATATTTTCCGTCTATATAATTCAATCAACTACATTTTGAAAAACAGTTTAGAATATTTACTATAATTTCTTTCTTTCAAAAATCTGTTATAAAATCAAATAATATCTAGAAAAAGTCATAAAACTGGATATAAATCGAAAATTTCTATTTATTTTTCCATGTTATTATAGTGAAAAAATCACCTTAATAATAAAAACATATTTGATTTAAGGTGATAATATTTCAGGGTGATAATATTATTATTTTTCTCATTTTTCATAAATGAAAAAAAACTAATTATTTTAAATTTTAAAAGCTCAAAAAGTACTTCGTATATAGATTATAATAAGTTGATAATTGAGTTTATTTGAGTGCTTTGATATTAAATCCTAGTTGATGATTGAGTTTCTTTATGTGCTTTGATCTTAAATCCCAAACACTAGATAGAGGCCAAGAGATGTCTAATTTTTTTCTACGAACACAAAAATGAAAAAAAATTTAAACCACAAGCAACATTGCATGGAGATTAGAAAGATGTTTGTGGAATCAAAATAAGACTTAAGAATTGTTCACTTATTTTTACTAGGTGGAACAATTTAACAATAAGAGGAAAGTAGCAAGATGGAGTCCTCTCCTTCCTTGAAAGCTCATGGACAACAATGGAACCAAATAACTAAGTGTTTGACTTCTCTTTAATTATACTAGTTAGAAGGTGAGGTGGAGAAAATAGTGTATTAATGTTTTTCCTGTTGATTTAAATTTAAACACTCATATAAGGCAATTCCCTTTTGGTTAGATTTTAGTTTTAAAAATTTTAACTAAAAATGACTAGAACAAATTATACCAAAATTTATATTTATCTTATTAACAAACCTACATTGTAGTGTAATTAATGGTGTCTAATTAGATCTTAAATAGATAATACATGTAGATCAATATGTGACAATATACTTTTGTGACACTAATATATGTGGATAAACAATTTTTTTCAACCAAATTAAAGTGGTGATTTTTCTATGTGTCATAACGAGTAATGAAACTATTATTCCTAACGAGGTTAAGTCATGGTGGAATATGGTTAGTTGTGTAGTGATTAAATTAGTCATTGTGATTCTTGATATAACAATGAGAATAAATGGTGATGGAATGATTAGTTAAACAATTTTTAGTTGACATGATGGTGAAAGAGTTTGACTGATTTCATCATTAAAGTTACTCACAAAATATGTTGTTGAATTAGTTACAAAATAAGGTTAAGTGTGTTGTTGTGTTAAGTAATGTTAAGTGTTTCATAATTGTTATGATTGTCATGAACCCCTTCTTTCATGTTGTGTTTAATGAATGGTCGCGTAAAAGATGTTCCTAATTGGTCTCATTGTACCATTGTAAATGAAACATCATTGATATTCATTGGCAAGATAATTGATTAAAGTTAACATAAGATCTGGTTATGGAATTGTTAAATGATAGTCATAATTGGAATAATGTTTAGTCATTGATGTTGGGTATACAATGACACATTCACATTGTCATTTACACTACCATGTATTGGTGTGGGATTGATATACATGTACGTGAAACCTTATTCGTCTTATATAATTAACTTTCTTTTGTTAAAATTTATTTGCAACTCCTTGTACATCCAAAACACATAAACCAATAATCATTTGTATCATTTAATCGACTAGATAGTTGAAGCATTTAATAAATTAAATACACATGTCCAAACTTACACTACAAGAAAATCATTAAACAAAGATTAATTTTAGAGACAAAAAATAATTAGTAATTTTATTAACTATTAAATACTATTTTAGAAACTAAAAGAATTATTGGTGTGTAAAATAATTTCTATTATTAATAAATAGTTTTTAATTTAGTATCTAATTAGCTAACAAAGTTTTACCTACCAACTAATTTTCTAAAGTTGGTAACTAAATTTTTTGTATACCAATTCAAAAATTATTTTTTGTAATGTTATATTAATTTATATATTTAATCACGTCAACAAATATTCCTAATTTTAACAAGTTAAAAATAAAAAACAGTCCATTAACTTGATCTTTATATATATACAAAGCATATTTCCGTAATATAATTTACACAAATGTTTATTAATAAATAATGAAAAATCTAAAATTGCAATTTAATCATTGTTTTAAGGAAATACGTAAAATATGACACCATCATCTTATCACATATCAACAAATTATACTCTAAATATATTTAAAAAATAAATAAACTACTAAAAATAGTATAACGATCTTACATAAACAGTAAATAGTTGGTATAACAACGTATTTTGTTTTCAGTATAATAAAAAAATTACAATCTCATTACAATAAATTGAATCTAATTACGTTAGTTTTGTCATTAATGATTAATAAGATTCAGCAATCTTTCGTGACTGTTATAACCGTTCCATTAAAGAAACAAATCTTATTATATTACAAAAGAAATACGATTTGCAATGAATATATTTATCCACATTTAAATTAGTGAATTTATGTAATGGAATTTAGCATCCAAAATGACATTATAACATTTCTTGAAGTATAATAAAGTAGGTAGGTGTAGAGAGTTAGTTACAATGTTGTTTTAAAAACAGTAAAAGGTTAATACCGTTGTGGGTAGGAAGTGTGTTGTAACAGAAAAACAAAAACGCGCCACGTCAGAAAGAATCGGATGAGCAAGAAGTGGTGTCGCTGGTTGCTCAAAAGAAGGTGTGCTGCGTCCTCTCCTCTTCTTTCTGCTAAATGCTAATCCACTTCTTCTCTTCCACTCTCACTCTCACTCTCTCTCTCATTCTCTCTCTCTTCATCCATGGAAGTTAACCTCTCTCTCAACCGACACCGCGCCCTCTCCCTAACCTCCCGCGCTCCGCTCTCCGTTCTCCGCTCCCACTTCCTCGCCTCCACTCACTCCCTCCGTCCGCCTCCCACGCCGCTCTCCCTTCGCTCCCGGAACAAACGCACCACCAGCCGCAATTTAGGTCTCCTCCGCTTCCACTCCCCGCGCTTCGTCTACAAGGCCTCCCTCCATTCCCACTCCCTCGTTGTCCTCGTCATCGTCGTCACTTTATCCGCCGTTTCCTGGCTTCACTTCACTCTCACCAAGAAAAAAAACGACTCTCTTAACCAGGTCACTTTCCAACAATAATATTCCAATTTCACGACCTACTTCTTTTCATTTTGTTTTTTCCACTTCTTCAATTTTGTTATCAGATTCTTTTCTGTCAATTACTTTTTTATTTTCGCATTTACCGAATTCTTCACTCCGCACCTCTGATTAGATGCGTTTAGTGTTGTAGATAGAGTTTTTGTGCTGCCCAAGCCATGCAGCTTGTGAATTGATTGAATGTCTTCTGTTTGTGTGACTGCCACCTTCTAACTTTTTCGCTACTGCAGACACGGGGGCATGCGAAGTTCGCGTTATCGCCTCAAGGAACTAACGTTGGGAGTCAGGTAATTGATGGCGAGATTCTTGGTTTTACGGAATTTCAAAGGGATAGCACGCTGAGTGAGATTGGGAAGTTGAAGGATCACCATGGGGAAGAGTACCGGGTGTTTGAGGAAAACGAGATCCACCTCCCGTTTTTGAAATCTTCGGTGGTACAAGAAGTGGCCCTCGCCGCTGAGACTTCAGAGTCATCTTCTACTGTTCTTGACTCTGGTGTGAATAATAATAGTAATAATAATAGTTTCAAGGTGTTGGATGAGTCTTTTTCATCCGTGGGTTTCTCATCAAGTTCATTACCACCTCTAGAGTTCGCTGAGGAAATGGTTATACAAGTGGAAGAAAGTCAAGATAAAGTTGACTCTGATCCCGAGTTGTCTTTAAATAACGTCGAGTCTGAGCATACTGCTTCTTCTGTTCGCGTAAACAGCGCACTGGCAACTGTTGGTGGACGTACTAAAGAAAAGATTGAACTTGGTTCCATCAACGGTGACGTCGTTTTTGGGGAGTCGGTTAGGGAAGGGCTGTACATGTTTTATGAGGTTAACAAGCCTGCAACTGGTTCTATTACACCACTGAGTGGTTTAAAGCCATTATCCCCCCGTGCTTCTTTTATGAATAAAAAAAGATCGCCCTCAGTGATGGGAAATGTCACACTGAAAGGAACAGGGTTATCTACAGATATTCCTCTACAAAATGCAGGTAATTTACATGAAAGAAAATTTATCAGCATATCATTTCAATGATGATATTTTTGGTCAAATCCTTTCATAGTTATCGTGATGAACAGGCCAATATTTAAAGAGAATTTTATGTAAACCATGTTTTATTGTTTCAGAACATGTCAAAGGAGCAGCTGAAGTTTCCAGTCATAAAGATGGCTACCCTCTGCAACATGTGAGTAAAAACTTGAGGAGAGGCAGAAGCTCTTCAGGAGACAGGGAAAGGACAAACATGGATTTCAATAATAACGCAGTTTTGCCCCAGAATACTCACTCAATGAAGATGCATATTGATCTGAAAAACGATCAAATCATGGTGCATGATGGTCAGAAAAATGTTCCTTCGGAGCATCTAAGCAAATATAATAATTTGCTAAAAGTTGGGAGGTAATTTGCTAACCTGATCTGGCTCCTATGAACACTGAAAACTTAATGTAGTTGATTTATGAGAATACTAGTTGGAGTTTTAAACATGAAACCATTTGCTTTCAATGAAACAGAGAGGAACAGTGAGGTGAAACTCCTCCCTTCACTTCTTTCTTATTTGTTAACTATATCATGATCATGATGCCCATCTGACCTATTTTCACTATTACTTTTAAGTTTGAGAAGCTTATACTAAGTACATTGATTTTGTTAGGCTACATGAATGTGTAGAATTGCTTAAACATATGGAAACAAAGGGTTTATTAGACATGACTAAGGTACCTGCATCTTTCTGGTTTTACTTGATATTTAGTTCTTCAATTTTTTGTTTCTCTTATATGCCTATTTACTGGTTATAGGTTTATCATGCCAAGTTTTTTAACATCTGCAAGAAGCGAAAGGCTGTTAATGAAGCGTTTGATTACATTAGGCTCATTCCAAATCCAACGCTGAGTACATTTAACATGCTTATGTCAGTGTGCGCAAGCTCCCAAGATTCGGAAAGTAAATATTCTGGTTACTCTCTAAAAGTTCCTTCTTTGTTATCTTTTCAGCTCATCGCATTTTTGTTGTGCATGTTTCAGGGGCTTTCCATGTTTTGCAGCTTCTTAAGAATGCTCAACTAGAACCTGATTGCAAACTTTATACCACTCTGATATTAACTTGTGCAAAGAGTGGAAAAGTAGATCTAATGTTTGAAGTATATTATCGCCCTTCAACTCACCATAACATGATTTAATTTAATCCAATATAATTTTCTGTAAATTATGAATCTATTAAAACTGTTAATCGTATGCCTAGGTGTTTCACAAGATGGTTAATTCTGGAGTCGAACCTAACGTCCATACCTACGGAGCACTTATTGATGGTTGTGCTAGAGCTGGGCAAGTGGCTAAAGCATTTGGTGCTTATGGAATAATGAGGTCAAAGGTACACTTATTGCAAATGTCTTTCTAAAGAATTATCTTTGTAGTATGACTTGAGCTCCTCCCTATTTTTAATTGTACATGCTGATGTGATGTTTTATGCAGTAGAATGTGAAGCCAGATCGTGTTGTATTCAATGCACTTATAGCTGCTTGTGCCCAATCAGGAGCTGTAGATCGTGCTTTTGATGTTTTAGCAGAAATGGCAGCTGAAATGCAGCCCATGGACCCTGATCACGTAACTATAGGTGCATTGTTGAAGGCATGCACTAAAGCTGGTCAGGTGCTGTTTCGTTCTTTCCTAATCACTCTTTTTTATTGTACTTTATTATGTATCTATTTAATGTTAAATGATTTCTGTTTTTTTTTTTTCAGGTTGAACGAGCAAAAGAAGTGTACAAGATGTTACAAAAATATAACATAAAGGGATGTCCAGAAGTTTATACCATTGCCATTAATTCGTGCAGCCAAACTAGGGATTGGGAATTTGCTCTTGCTGTATACAATGACATGACCCAGAAAGGGATCCTCCCAGACGAGGTACTTTAAAAAATTAATTGTTGGTGATATGGATTATTAAAATCTTTAGTTTCAGTATATTATAAAGCATAATAAAAAACACTTTCATTTGTATTGTGGTTTCTTGAATTGGTTCGTGTATGTTTTTCATCATTTCTATACTGTTGTTTGCTTACAGAAGCTGACTCATCATGCAGATATTTCTGAGTGCACTGATAGATGTTGCTGGTCATGCCAAAGATCTGGATGCTGCCTTTGATGTTCTACAAGAAGCCCGTGAAGGAGGAATACGTATTGGAATAATGTCATATAGCTCATTGATGGGTGCCTGTAGTAATGTATGTCCTGTCAAGTATTACAATTAAAGTTGAAAAGAAACAGAAAACGAGACTGTCATGAATGAAAATGAAAACATCATTAATGAAACCTAGGACAAATTTTTAGTCATGAAACTCAAAAAATTGGATTATGGATTTTTTAGAGTATGCATAATAAAAGGTAAGGGAACTGAAATGGATTGAAGGTCTATTTATGGGACAGTAGAGTGTATTTGAATTATGTATTAGAAACGGATGATAAAAAGATGTTTTTATGTTTTAAATAAAAACATTAATTTAAAAAGAAATTCATTTAATGACTGTTATTACTCTTTCTACTTGGGAAAGTAATGAAGTAATGGGTTTCCTAAAATTACCATGTTTTTCTGGCATTCTAGCTATTGATTTTAATTAAGAAATATGTATGGATGTAGAATGTTTTCTTCAGTGTAGTGTATATATGGATTTTGTGCTCTAGTTGATGATCCGGAATCTAGAAACTAATAATAATGAAGTACAAGTATGACCTAAGGCAACTACTGTGTACTTTTATGTTTATTTTCCTTAGTAAGTTATGTTTTTTCAAATCTTTTGCCGCCTGCATTGACTTCACCTACTAATTAGTGGCAACTGCTTGTTACAGGCAAGAAATTGGCAGAAAGCATTGGAGCTATATGAATATCTTAAATCTCTTAAATTGAGAATGACTGTTTCAACAATTAATGCTTTGCTGACTGCACTTTGTAAGTTTGACTTTTTTCCTTGGTCCATAAGATTGTTACATTCATTTCCTTATGCCTCATCACTAAATTTTTGATCGGAAAAATATTCAATAGCTTGGAAGAGTAGTTCCTTCTAAAAAATAACTGCAAATTTGAAGGTCTGTGAATTCAGGGGAGTTTAAGTTAATAGGTTTAGTAAATATATCTGAAGATGGAGAGATAAGAGAGACGGAACGAAACTTGTCACATGACTAGACAACTAAGGCTAACATTTCATTCACTCTCAGGTAATAACAGGTGAGTTATTGCTTGACTTGGGACTTGTCAAAGTTAGGGCACCATTGTCGACTAGTGAAGCCAAGGAAATGGGGAACTTTGAGTAGTCCCAAGTATTCTGGCATTTTACACACACACACACATATATATATATACCCGAACTAGAAACTTTGATTGCTAAGCACTAAAATACCCCTAAGAATGGAGTGATGGAGAGAAATTGCTAGAGAAGCAGAGAGTATTTTATACACAGTTACTGTTACTGAGCACTTCTTTTATACAGATTACTGAACTTTTAACTACAGAAAGCAAAACTTGTAACTGAACTCAACAACTTACTAACTGAACCTATAACCAAAATGTCATAATATGATATAACAACTAAAATATGATAAGGACAGTGTAAATTAAGATAAATTCCAAATGATCTGACTTTGTTTAAAATTTCTTTTCCTAAATCATTTCTTGTAAAGGGCATGAGTGACACCCCTTTCTTGTTTTCATTTTTATAGCTGTTTCCCCAATTTGTACAGTTTCATTTTTAAGTTAGCTGATTAATGGGGAAAATGGAGTTTAAACATTGTAAGAGTTCTCTACAGGTGATGGAGATCAATTTCACAAGGCTATGGAAATATTTTTTGAAATGAAAGAATTAGGATTGTGCCCAAACACTATCACTTTCTCGGTACTTATAGTGGCAAGTGAGAAGTAAGTGGTCTAAGGATTTTATCATTAAATTAATGTTTTCTTTTGGTTCTTTCTCAACCAATTTCTTATTTTTACTTCCTTGATAGAAAGGATGATATGGAGGCTGCTCAAATGCTCCTTTCTCAAGCCAAAAAAGACGGTGTAGTCACTAATCTCATAATTTGTCGATGCATAATTGGTGAGTCTCGTTTAATTTTGTCAGCTTCAATTCTCGCCCTGTATTCGCTTTTTCTTTGATATTGCTTTGAAAATCACCAGTTTTTTGCATGACTGCTGTATTATTAAAAAGTAATGTCGCTTCTTGTGATGAATGCAAATACATTGAAAATTGATGTATAGTTTTCCTTTTTTGCGTTTTTTCTTTTATGTTGTTACCTTTAAAGCCCAAATATTTCATACACCACGGGTACAATATGACACGTGTAAATGATATGAAAAAATTCTTAAATTTCAAGATTGATTAGAGTTAGATTTGTTAATATGAATTAAAAACAAGCATTTTTGCATAAATGAACTATCTTTTTTGAGGGACATATCCTTTCTATTTAATACTTAATCATATTAGTGGTTGGTGATCACAGTTTTAAAAAAATTACTTGTTGTGATCATATGGCCAAAGACCATATCAAAATATTTTCTTTCCTCAGTGAAGATATTATAAAAATTTCATATTTACTCGCACCTCTATTTGAACATCACAAAAAGCATCTTTAGTCCTCTTCAAGAGAAGTCGTGATTCTATAAAAAAAGTTTTGGCTCTATAAATTTTCCTTTTCACTATTTATTTAAGAATATAAATGAATAAAATAGACTCGTATTAAAGCTGTGTAATTTAATCCTTGTCAAAACGTAAGAATAGTATTACAAATGTATTAATATTTTAAAAAAAATGTAAAAGTTGGAAAATGCTCCTTATAAGACAGGAGTATATGGTTTTATAGGATCTTACAAATTCTTCCACAGTTTTGTGTTTGTTCAGTCAGTTAATTATGTGCAATCGAACAGGAAATATTTCTAAGGCTGTTTCATATAGAAAATACTGAAATGATGGAGAAATCTTATTCCTTCCCCTAAATTATAAAAAAAAGTTAGGCTCATATGATATGTATAGAATTTTATTTATAGGACTAGTTTTTTTTTTTTTTTATCGGCAAAAGGACTAGTTCTTAATTTGCTGGGAACTTCAAGCAGAAGGTTGTGGATTTTGGTTATCTTGTGGCCCAAATCTATTCATATATTATGCCTTGATAGTTCGGTGGTTTGTAAATCCTGATAGCACTTTGATTTCTTTGAAAGGAATGTGCCTGCGGAGATTTGAGATGGCTTGCAGTGTTGGTGAGCCTGTTTTATCTTTTCACTCAGGACGGCCACAAGTTGATAATAAATGGTATACGTTACTTAGTTTTTACAACTTTTTTTAAGACAATGCTTTACTTAACTATTTATTTGTGTATAGACATTCTTTTACGTATTTGTTTTTACAATTTGTGAAAGTTAGAGTTCTGCTTTTCATAGTGAAACTATTTTTACAAAATTTTGTTTGAATTGATCCTATTTTTGTCCATTCTTCGCAATTGAATCTGTCAAAGGAAAACACTTAGAACACTAGGGAAGTCAGTAAATCTCTGTTCCCAGTTTTTTTATGACACTTAATTTTCACAGGCTTCTCTTCAATTTTTCTTTGTGGAAGTTTTTAATGCTGTTTTTACTCTATAGGACATCATTGGCCATAATGGTGTTTCGTGAAACAATTGAAGCTGGTCAAAAACCTACAAGTGAAATATTGTCGCAAATTCTGGGATGCCTGCAACTCCCTTATGATACATCTCTGAAAAATAGACTTGCTGAGAACCTAGGAGTAAGTGCAGAAACTTCAAGAGGATCAAACCTTTGTTCATTAATGGAGGGATTTGGTGAATACGATCCTCGTGCTTTTTCAATACTTGAGGTCAGTATGGAGCTGAAACTAGTTGTGTTCAATATCTTGTGTCTTATTGTTTCTAAGGGAACCTGGATGATCATATGATGCTGTAATAATTTTGTAGGAATCCGCTTCATATGGACTTGTTCCATCTGTATCATTTAAAATGAGTCCCATTGTTATTGATGTTAAAGAATTGCATGTTTCTACTGCTGAGGTGAGCTATTCTAACTCCTATATTGATTATTTATGTTTCATAAAAAGGGTGCATTTTAACTGTGAAAGGCTAGAGAAAGAGGGAACTGTATGTGTGGGATTCATTAACTCAACTGTATTTAGGAATTACAATCCTTGAATTTCTATTTATTGGAATCAGGTTGAGTGTAAATAACATACCCAAGCCTGTCCCATAGTTCATGAAAGCCAACATATGCTCCTTATATTCCTAAATTAACTAACAAGTTTAAAATTAACATAAAGTTCTTTCACAGTCGATAAACCTGACATACACAAGCCTGTCACTTAGTTCATGAAAGCTGACATAATCTTACAATGTTCCAGGATTAACTGACAAGTTTAAAATTAATTCATTGTTGCAGAAAAAAGGCTTTAGAGTCACTGGACACATAATTAGCACACAACATAAACAGACGCAAATATTGGTCTTTATTTTATAACCACATTTGATATTTGGTGCACATATACGATCTATTATGATACCATAATTTTTGCTCCAAAGTTTGAATGATGGATCCAATAACCTCCTGTTTCCCTGCTTATTCTCTGTTCATGTCTCTTTCATACTCGGTACTTTGTGTACAACTGAAACATTTGCAAATTTGACATGTAGACATTTGTGCTACTGCAATTGTTAAATCCATATCCTAAATCCATGAAAATGTTAACAGGTGTACATCATAACAGTTTTGAAAGGTCTCAAGCATAGACTAGCAGCAGGTAATATAATCATCATTTAATAATATAAGTCCTTTTATTTGTTGAAATTTTCATTCATTGAAAGATTTATCCTCTTATCTTTATTTATAATTGTTGTCTGAGATAAATTGAAATTGTAAAAACAAGTTAATTTGCTAAACTGACTTTATTTATATGAAACATACTCTATTGATTCTCACTTTTGATATCTGGACAAGGAAGTGAATTAAATCTTTAGTGTAAGTAGACGTAGTTTTCATTTCGGAATCCTTTGCAATATTGTATGGAAAAAAACTGGCAAATGATTAGCAACAATATGCTTTATTTTGTTCACTTGAGTATCATTATATTCTTTTTATTAAGTTACGAAAAAAATCTAAATTACAAAATTCAATCCATAATTATCCAAATTCATATTAGTTTTAATCCATTTAAATGAATTTATCTCAAATCCAAATCTGTATTTTTGGATTTTAAATGCAATACATTTAATTGGATATATTTTTGGATTATCTAAATTGTATTTTGGGTTGAATTTTGACTTGGCCCGATCCAGGTTGAGCCAAGACAAGTTGGGTTAAGGTTGAGCAAAGTCAGCTCAAGTCCACGTCAAGCCGAGTCATCCGGGCCCAAGTCGAATCGAGCCGTATAGGTCAAGGCCGATGTTGAGCCGAGTGGGCCTGGGTGTTGTCGAGTTGAGTGGACACGAGCCGAGCGAGCCCAGGCCGATGTCGAGTCGAGAGGGCCCGGGCGATGTCGAGCTGAGCGGGCCCGAGTTGATGTTGAGTCGAGTGGGTCCGGATCGATGTCGAGTCATACGGGCCTGGGCCAATGTTAAGTCGAGCGACCTTGGGTCGATGTCGATCCGAGCAACCTTTGGTCGATGTTGAGTCGAGCGAGCCTGGGCCGATGTCGAGCCGTCCAAGCCCATGCCTATGTAGAGCCGTCCAAGCCCAGGCCTATGTAGAGCCGTCCAAGTCCGTGTCAATGTCGAGTCGTACGGGTCCAGGCCGATGTCGAAACTGACGGGTCTGGGCTGATGTCGAGACATACGACCTCGGGCCTGATGTCGAGCGAGCCGATGTCGAGTCGTACGGGTTCAGATTGATGTCGAGTCGTACGGGTTCAGATTGATGTCGAGTCGGACGGTTTCGGGCCGATGTCGAGCAGAGAAGCCCTATACCAATGTTGAGTCGTTCGGGCCCGGGCTGTTATTAAGTGTTCGGGCCCGAGCCGATGTCGAGTTGAGCGGGCCTGGGTCGTTGTCGAGTTGAGTGGGCCCGAGTCGATGTTAAGTCGTTCGGGCCCGGGACGATGTCGATTCGGGCCGATGTCGAGAATACGGGTCCGGGACGATATCCGGTTGAATGGGCCCAGGCCAATGTCGAGTTGAGCGACCCCGAGTCGATGTCGATCCGAGTGGCCCGGGTTGATGTTGAGTTGAGTGGTCCCAGGCTGATGTTGAGTCGTCCAAGCCCAGGCCTATGTCGAGGCGTCCAAGCACGGGCCGATGTTGAGTCGTACGGGCCCAAGTCGATGGCAAGTCATACAGGCCCAGACCGATGTCGAGATGTACGGGCTCGGGCCGATGTCAAGTTGTACGGGCCCGGGCTGATATCAAGTTATACGGGCCCGGGCCGATGTCGAGAGTACGGGCTCGAGACGATGTCGAGCTAAGCGGCCCTGGGCCGATGTCGATCCGAGCGACCCCGGGACGATGTCGAGTCGAGCGGCCCCGGGTTGATGTCGAGTTGTCCAAGCCCGGGCCTATGTCGAGTCGTCCAAGCACAAGCCAATGTCGAGTCGTACGGGTTCGGGCCGATGTCGAGTTGTATGGGTCTGGGCCGATGTCGAGACGTACGGGCCCGAGCTGATGTCGAGTCGTACGGGCCCGGACTGATGTCGAGTTGTACGGACCCGAGCCAATGTTGAGTGGTACGGGCCCGGGTCGATGTTGAGTCGTATGGGCCGGGGTTGATGTTGAGTCGTATGGGCCCGGACCGATGTTGAGTCGTACGAGCCTGAACCGGTGTCGAGTCGTCTGGGTCGGGGCCGATGTTTAGCCGTCCGATGTTGATGTTGAGACCAGCAGTTCCGGGCCAATGTCCAGTGGAGCACTTTCAACCGTTGTCGAGGCGAGCGAGCTTGGGCCGATGTCGAGTCATCTGTGTCCAGATCGATTTCAAGTCGTCTGGACTCGGGCCGATTTTGGATTGTCATGGCCTGGATCGATGTCGAGTCATTCGAGCTCGACCGCCCGAATTCATGTTGAGCTTAGTTGGTTCACGTCAAGTTGAGTCAGGTTAAACTCAATTTGAACCAAATTAATGTATGTTCATATCAAAATGAATTTAATGTATTTAATAAAGTAAATTTAATCTAATTAATAAAATAAAATAAATTTAATTCATTTTAAATGAATTTAAAAGAATATAAATAAATTTTATTTACGTAAAATGATATGGATAAATCCTATCCATTTATTTAGATTTGAATTGATGTATCACCACCCTATCTTTTCTTTAGCATATGATAGTCGGTTTGCATCCGTTTCTTGGTAATACTTCATCTTTCCTTTTATTTAATGATTTTCCCAATAATAAAAAGGAGTTGTTTTCTGGAACTCTGTAACAAATATTGTGAACAAAACCTTGTTATTATGACATTTTGCCAGATCAATCTCTTGGTGATCGTTTTGAAATTTTAAATTGGTGATCTAAGTCTATAAACTGCAGTTTTTCTTTTAACATACTATTACAGGATTCTCTTTTTTCCCTTTTTTAAATTGTTTGTTTAAATCTGTCCAAAAAAAATGTTCGTTTAAATAAACTTTATTAATAATTAACAAGTTTACTAAACCAACAGAAGGCATGAGGTAGAAAATATTACATTATAATCTCCTTCCTGACTTTGGTTGGGGATTCCCATGAAAATCTTCTTTGCAGGTGCAAGATTGCCCAACATAATCATTTTATTGCCTGTAGAGAAAACAGAAGTTGTGTCTCCGAAGGGGGAGAAGATTATTAACCTTGCTGGAAGGTAAGATCGTCAATCACAAATGTGTACGTTGCCAACATGCTTTTAACCATATAATTGCCCCACCTATCTGTAACAATCCATTGTACAAACGTACAATATGAAATGCTATCCAAATTTGTCCATAAAATATTGTTTAAGAAATTTCTTTAACAAATATGCAATATTTTGGCTTCAGAATGGGCAAAGCAATTGGAGCGTTATTGAGGAGGCTTCAGATTCCTCACCAGGGTAATGAATCGTATGGTAAGCTTAGAATTAACGGTGTGGCTCTGAAAATATGGTTTCAGCCTAAACTTGCATCTCCATTTAGCGGAAAACCAGGTGATTGGAGTTCCTCCATGTCACGACTGGGTAAAGGTATTAGTCATCAGCAACGAAACATCCGAATTGGCAATCTGTCTTTGGACTAAGACGAGTGTACATGTATTGATTACCGGCCTAAAACAAGCATCTGCTTTTTGCTTTCTTCACTAAACCATCTTAATATTTTTTCAATATCTAAGTTGAAAGCTCCTTCATCATAATGGTATAATAGAAGAGTGATTTTAGACCCAAGAATGCAGATAATGCCTTCTTGAGTGCTGAGGCCATTGAATGCTAGGAGCAGGGAAAGTGTGGTGACCAAGGTCGTACCCGCGATACAATATAAATGGCAGTTCTTCACCTGCAGCTATGTCATGGCCTTTGCTACGCGGATTATATATATGTATGATGATAGAGATGCAGATGTTTCATGTATTCTTTTTGTCTAGAACTCTCCACATGTAAACTATAGAATAGGTAACTTCAAAAAAGAATAAGACGATTTTGATGTTTATAACTTCTTCCCTTATTTTCAATCACCCTATATCAGATTAATGATTTCTCCCTCTGTTCTCGGCATTTACTTTGGATTATTCAAAAATCACTTCAAAAAATAATTAACATGACCTATGTTTAGCTTACATTTAGAAACTGATTTAGGATGTAAAATTGAATTTCAGGTTGAAGTAATTTTATCCGATTTTTACTATTAACTTGTTTTAAGAATAATGTTAAATGTCTTCTCACTTTGTTCATTCATATAGAAAATCACCATTCAAATTCTTGATCACTTCCTTAAAGAATTTTCATCAAGACTTGACTCGTGGGTCTAATAAGATTATTATTTACTACTACATTTTTTATTTTAATCTTTTAGATGGAAGAGAATGAAAATGTAAGCCGAGAAATCTAGCTACTTGGAGCATAATATTTGAGTGGAAAAAAGTGTTAATTACAAGAATATAACTTGAGCCAAGTGAGGCATATATTTAAAGCTTGGTTTGTAAAAGCAAACAAACTTATTGTTTGAATTTAACTCATTCATTTAAGTGAATAAGAGTTTTAGTCTCTAAAACTATATATATAATAATGTTGGCTGAGAAAAATAATCTCTCTGTGATATTAGTCCCAAACGAGAAACACTCAGAACTCCAAAAAAGGTCAAATTTAACATTTGAATTTAATATATTAGGAAGATTCATACAAAATTTAGCTACTTTTTAGTCTATTTATGTCTTGATTTTTTTCATTTATAACATATATATTTGGCAGTGTTTTTTAGTTTTATCCATGAGGTATTTTTATTATGTTTTTATACACATTCAATAAACAATCTCTTTATTAATTAGGTAACTAAGACTTTTATATAAAATAAGGATAGAGGAAATAAAAATATGAGTAGATAATGCATATATTCACAGTTTAAACCATAAACCATCTTATATAGTAAATTTGTTTTTATAATATTAATTTTAAAAGTATGAAAAATGAATTTTAACCGGTCGAGAGTGTATAAATTTACCTTTATAAAACAAGTAACTTAAGGTATCTGAACCAAAAAATGATTAAGTAATTTTTGAGATAAAATTAAAATATATTATACATATTTATATAAAATAATTGTTATCACTGTATATATAAAGAAATTTTGAGTTTAGTTTTTATACCGTGTAAAAAAATATTATTGGTGTGATTTTTAAGATAATTACTTTAAAATCAATAAGCATATTTTATATGAAGTTTTTAATTAAATACCATTCTAAAAAAATATACTGTCACTTCTACACCATTTCCCTCTTGCGTATTTCTCTCTTTTTAATTATTTTTTTTCTTCTACCATTTACCCATGTTTTTTTTTCCACTTTAACATTTTTGTGTGTTTTGTTACCCATGAAAGAATATCCAGTTTTGAAATATTTGCGAAGGTTTATGTCAAAACCTTCAAAGTATAATGTATAAAATCAAATTCACAGCCAAATTTAAACTTACCCATCATTAAAAAAACAAAGAACATAAACATATTTAATAACCCGAATAATTAATTCAACTTGTTTATTCCGTATTAACTTCTGCAAGGTGGAATTTGGCCATAACAATAAGCAAAAACGTTGGAAATAATAAAAAAATTGAAGTGAGGTTTACAGGGAGTAGAAGCTACAAGTGGCAGAATTGCCATGGAAATCAATTTTGATTCTCCAGACAGTTAACTGATAAGTTTAAACATAATAATAATAATAATAATAATAATAATAATAATAACAAGGTAATATTAATTATAGTACAAAAATAAAGAAATAGAACATACAATTTGTACTTGTCAGAATGAGTGAGTCAGAAGGAAAAAGCAAATGCAGTCAATTAACAGTAGCTTATAATAAGGGTGTGTTTCAGAAGGCACGCATTCGAGAAGTGAGATTGATGAAAGCGTCTTCTTTGCAAGGAATCGTGAGACCCCCCATGGGATGGTTGAACCCAAACTCTTCTTCTGCTTGGTTCAGCAAATCCAGAAACAAAGGGTGCTTCAAATATGATATTGGAACCACAAACCTCTTCTTTTCGACATCTCCAACGTAAACTGCCACGTGACCCTTTGGAACATTGTTCGACTTCAACCATGTCTGTTTTGCATTAACCATAAACGGCAAACGAATACCCATCATGGAGAAGGAAGTTTGGTTTTGTTTTGTGTTGTGTTGTGCAGAACGTAGAAAATGGTGCTGTGTTGTGGTCTGGTTGAGAAAGTATTTATAGGAGGAACATGGAGGGAAAATCCGTACGAATCCAACTCATGGTTCAGTAATGTGTCCCACTTCACAATAATATTGGAGAAAGAGTCACATGGTTTTGTTGAAGTAGAAGCTGAAATGCACGTCAAAGTGTCCTCACTATTTGGTTTGGTTTATGAGCCAGCTAAGTTCCATTGGAGATAACTCCTTTCACCATTCTCCTCTCATCACTTTCTCTATGCAAAACAGAGTGCCGTACGCTCAAAACGGTAACTGTCTATCATGTCTTACTTCACTCCACCAAGATTCCTTACGTTACGGAGGATCACTTTGCCCTTCTTTTTCTTCCATTTTCTGTATTCATAAATGGAGGAAACACCACAGGCCTTCCATTAATTCTCACTTCACTCACATTCATATCATTATTCGACCTTCCAACGTTTTCTCCAACCAAAACTTTATCTTCTGTTTCTTCTGTCTTTCACGCACCCACACTTTCTTTAATACCTTCTTTAATGCATTTTCATCTTATTTTATCATATAAAACTCACATTTATACGATGTATATGTGTGACACGTAATGTTAAGAGTTCTTAAACCTAGAAGATATAATTGAAGTCGGTTAAATGAGAGTTGCTCCTCCCACAATGAATGACTCCTTCTACGATGATATTTCAACGATGATACTTCAACGCTTAAATCAGTAAGAGAGTATAAAATATAATAAGTATAGTATAAAATATGAGTTGAGAGTACTCCTTGTGTTATGTATTAAATGATTTTTTATAGAACATAATTTGAAATATATAGATTGAATTGTAATCTCTTCACATTTAATCATGATTTTGTCTTAATTGAATGATTAAAACTAATTAATTAAGATCCTTTGACTTGTATTTCCTTAGATGTCAAACCATAATCTTAAAATATCTAACACCACACATATAAAATACACCTACCATATATCAATAAAATATCTAATTCAAACAATATTTTTTAAATTTATGATAATTCTAACATACTTTTAATACAATTTAAAAAAAAACAAATAGAGTAATTTTCTAAAAATTGATTCTATAAATCCTTCTATTATCATTATAGAAACAAGTAACAAATTTTATATAATCCAAAATATTTAAATTATATATGTACTATTGAAAATAATTTTATTTAATTTGTTATTATATTAAAGTAATATAACTTTTTAAAAATTATTAAATTTTTTCTAAATGAAATTAAATTAAAATGTCTTTTTCAATTATAATGATTAAAGAAAGGGATGAAATGACTTAATTCTTTTCATTTTTAAAATTTTTAAATAGTACATTAAATTAAATTTTGTTATATTTAACATAAATTTTGATTGTCATGTGTCTTAATGAGATGATTATGAGTCCCACATCTATGAAGTCAAAATAACTTACCAAAACAACACCCTCTTGCTTTATAAACCGACACACCACACTGAGCTACGATAAATACTGAAAACTAAGATTTCGTGGTCCATTATAAATCTAATAATACGTAAAAAAGGAAAAGAAAAAATATAAGATGTGAGGGTTCATCAGTGAACCGACAAGATTCGGATAGAAAGGATAATAAACAAACATGGAAGTTTAAGAATCTCATCAGATACTGTCACTCAAACTTTACAAACACCAAAACCATTAACACTTCTTTTTCCTATTTCTTTTTTTCTGCCTTTTAGATTATTTGTTTCTTCTGATGAGATGTTTTGAAGTTAGTTTTAATTGTTCAGTACCCACTAAACCTATTTATGCTGTCCCACTCACGTAGATACACTTCCAACTTTTTACGTACACATATAACGCGGCAAAAGTACAATCATACGTATTCTTTTATCAGTATATACGTATTACGTTATACCATCAAATTAAATTCAAAATAATATTTATACCTTTATATAAAGAGTATACTTTTTAAGTTTTTTATTAAATAACAAAATTAAAACTATAATTTTTAATTAGACAAATTTATTTTTAATAAGAAAAAAATATTTTTTTATTTGTTTAATTTTCTGACTTTGAATAATTAACACATATATTTTTGAATCTTTGAATTATGTTTTAAAAATTGTATTACACCGTTGATTTGCATGCCCCACTCCATAGATATGTTGTTAACCTATTTAGAAGAACATAGCATAAACCTATTAGCCTATGTATATGGATTCAATTATGGCACCACATACCATTTAAACACACAAACATATAGATCGAAACGTATCACTCAAAAGACATTTTGTTTAAGAAGTTTGGTTCCTCGTGACAAATAACATTGATAAGAATATATTCGAAACGTCAAATCCAAAATACAATTATAATTTCAACTCAAATTTGTCAAATCAGAATTGGTTTCAAATCACAATTCTTCTATTTAGGTTGTGAAAAGAACAGGACTTGGAATTAATTGGAAATAACTAGCTATCATGTTACATAAGTTTTAAAGAAAAATAAAATAAAAAAAATAAAACAACAATGCTAGTATTGAGCCTAACAAGTGGTGGTAACAATTTGTATTTTTTTTTAATTAGATAAAATATAGTTTGAATCTTAACGATGTCACTTAGATAAAGAAATATTGTTTGGGAGTATTGCATTTTGTATTACTTTGAAGTTTGTCATTCATACTATGTTTTGAAAAAAACTGTTGTGGAAATTTCTTTTCCAGATTCTCATCTTTTTATTTTTCTTACAAGGTTATGAAAAAAAAATACAAAAAATTAAATAAACGGGAGATGAAACGTTGAACATGGAACAATGACACTGAGTGGAATCATTCTAGAGGAGGGTGGATTTGGGGCTCAGAATATGCTCAACGAGCTAAGGAAACGTTGACCATAAGGGAAACTTCTAAGTTAAAAAATGTCATCTTCCGAATATAGTTACAAAGAAACTCAAACGAGAACACCTTCAGATTAAGAATCTCAATCTGCTGAACGAAAGAGCAAGAGACGTTGAACGAAGACACTACATGAGGACTAGATAAGTTTAAGAGTATAAATAAAAAGGAAAAATTATTCATATAGAAATCTTGATGGCTAAGAGTGAAAGTTACTTCTAAATTTGTAATATTTCTAGTTGCAAGTTATCATTGTATTCATTGTAAGACATAATTAGTTTAAGTAATTAGTAGTTTGTTTATTTCCCTCTTAAATGGTAAATAAATTAGTTAGTACTTAGTTGTATAATAAGTTCCCTCTAGATTTGGTGATTTATGATACTTAGAAGAAATGTTTCTGCAGATAATTGTTGTTAACATGAGATTAAAAGGTAACAAAAAGAAATATAAACAAGTCAACAATAACAATGCTCAATTTTGTTTGCACGTTAATGAAAATTGTTTATATTGGAGCCTGCATGTGTTAGCTAAACACAAAAATATTACAGAGATCTCGAAATTCATTCATCAAATCAATGGATGACCTTGATGTAACATAAGACTGCTAAACTAAAATGGGTAGTTTGAGACATTTTATTGTTCAACTAAACTCATTAACATCTAAAAAGAGATATTTATAATTTCTTAACCAGTATTTTAAGGATATTCTAGTCTACCATTTTACTTATTATATTTAAAAAATTAAAGAGATAAAATCACACAAGAACTTTTTTTAGAGAGATGAAATATTACTAATTTCTAAAAGTTTAGAAACTAAAACTCCATTGTAGTAACATTTGAAAATGAGTTGGAAGAAATGAAAATGATATTAAAAAATGAAGATTTAATTATAAGACGGTGAAAGAAGAATATTTCCGTACGTAAGTGGCAATCATGTAAAGATTTGTTGCATGGCACCGCAATGATCAAAATAAAAAATGTATATAACTATTATTAGGGTTTCTTCCTCACCTCACAACCTTCACTATGCAACTTGTACTTTCATACCTTCATGTTTATCAATCATAATTCATCACCACATTACACTTCTAATCACTATTCAAAAAGATATCAATCTTTCTTCTATGGCCATAACTCTGTGGGATAAACACTATAATTTATTCATCCATACACATGTAGGTCCCTTCAATCTTTATGTTTGTTTGGTGGGTATTCCTTCCTACACCCTCACAAACTTCTTCCTGCACCCATCAAATAGGTGAAAAGACCAAAATACTCAGTCTCATTCTGAAAATATCTTTCTACAATATATTTTAAAAAAATTATTTTGGAAAACACATTATAAACATTATGGAAATCTTATTCTAAAAAATGCTTTTCAGAATTTCTGGAAAACATTTTTCGAAATACACTTGTATATTCTGAGAAGGGGTGTTTGAGAAGATTTTGGAAAATTTAATCCGAAATTCATTTAAAAGAAAGTAAAATTGTGTTTTCGATATTAATGGGAGTGCAGAAAGAACTTTGTCGGGTGCAGGAAGAAACACCCCCTTGTTTGTTTCTTCTTTTCTTTCTGTTTCAACACAGCCTATCCATTGTGGTGGGTTTAAATCCTTTTTTGGCCCTTTTCTGAAAAGTGTGTTGGGCTTGGAGATTTCATTTATGGGTAGATGGGCTTTGTTGGTGGTGGAAGGCTGCTTCTTCCTGCACCTCCATACCTTTTCGTGTCACCCCCATAAGTTTTTTGTATTCCAAAAATATCCTTTTTAATATTTCAGATCACATAATCTGGAAGTCTTCTTTTTAGATCCAGAATTAATTTCTAGATTATGTAATCCGAAAGTCTTTTGTGATTAGCTTCCGGATTACATAATCCATAAGTCTTTTCTATACATAAGATTAGTTTTCAAATTATATAATCCAGAAACCTTTTTTCAGATGTCTAATTAGTTTCTAGATTACATAATCTGGAAGTCTTTTCTAAATATGAGATTGACTTCCAAATTATGTAATCCGAAATATATCTGTATTGCATAATCCATAGGCTTATTATTTTAAATCCAAAGGGGTGGCACAAAAAAAATAAAACGATATTTTCACATTTAGTATAGGGATAACACAAGAATATATGGAGGTGTAGGAAGAAAAAGTCTTGGTGGAATTGAACGAGGGGTAACGCATCCTACACTCCCATAATTTCAACCTTCACCTCCATAGATTTTAAATTTCCAAATTTATCCTCGGTTTAGGATGTTTATTTTTAGTTTTTTTTATATAACCCGAAAACGTTCTGGATTATAATAAATAATTTTTCGATTTTTCGTTATTTTTTTATAAATTATTTGAAAAATTAGTAATATATTAAAAGAAACTTTCCATAAAAATTTAAATAAAAAAAGTGATTCTAACTCGTCACACTTCTTGTGTGATTGGGAACTTTGCAAACTCACCACTTTACAGTCATACGTTAACGGTTCGAATGCCTTTAATCTAACATATATATCGCGTGAAGAATTTTACTTCATGTGACCTCATTTTTGAAGCTGCACCTCAATAATTGGTTGAAATTACCGAATTGTTCCGTTCGTTTCTCCTTCACTGCACTCCACCGCCATTATCACTGCTGCTCCATGATTATTGTAGAAAAAAAAAAAAAAAGAAGGAGAAAGCTGCAGTTAGAAGAAGAAGAAAAAAATTGTTCTAAAACGTTTGTTCAAAAAAACTTCTAATATATTTTAATTTTTTTGAATAAATAATCCAAAAATCACTTCAAAAGATGCATGTGGTGAGTGATGATAGACGTTGGTAATTGAAATAATGCAGGTGATACTATGTTAGATCCTGTTACACTTTCCGCTATAACAAAATATTAATATTTTTAATAAAAAATTAAAAAAAATCTTTAAGTATAAAATATTAAAATAATTTTTAAAATTAAAAAAATTATAAATGATTAAAATATTAATATATATTGGAATGTAGGGTGATGCAAGAGTGTAAAAAAATATTTTTGTAAAAAAATAATAATTAAATACATAAAGTACAAAACTAAAAAAATGTCAAATATAAAAAATCGTTTTGTGAATCTTCTCAAACACATGATAGAATTATTGAGAGAAGAATGAAATTGATGATGTAGTTCAAGATAAAAAAGAGAGAGTAAGATTATACTTTATTTAGAATTATTTAAAATTTTTAAAAAGATTAAAATTATTTTCATAATTAATATAAAAATGTATAAGAAATTTATGGAGTTAGAGAGAGAATTTGTGTACAAATTGTGAGAGTGCAAAGCCCCCCGTGAAAGTAGCTTAATTGGCATAACATAACATGTGTAGGTTGGGCCAAAATCCAATTCAACAGACTACTACAATGTTGATATTTATCCATAACCACTAGATGAAAAACCTTTTGATGAAATTGAAGATAATTTCACAGACAATTGAAATTGGTTGAACAGAAGAGCATAGAACACTGTCTGATTTGGGCAAATAATGTTAGTATTATGAAAGACAATTCATTGTGCAAACGTTATAGAGTTGTTGTCTTTGTCCAACATATGCAGACGAGGAGCATATAAATGGGACATATTTTTGTATGCTAAGTTCTAACATTGCTTCTATTCACTGCTCCTTAAATTTTAACTGCCTGATCTACTACGACGCTCATTTGGTCTCTTCCATTATTTCTTTCTCTTCAAATAATATTATGTGTCATTAATGATTCTGTCATCTTGTGTGGTTTTGAACCCATTTGTAAAAAATTACAGTGTATTTGGATAGACATCAATAATGTGTATACTACCAAATTTCTGCATCTAATTTATTCACAACGTGAAAACTATGATATGTAGATTTATATTAGAAAAAAGAAAGCAAAGACACCCAAATTCATTAAAGAGAAGTAAAACTGCACACATAATTAACAGGGCAAGAAGGTTTCGCTGTTTTAATGAATTAAAACACTAAATTAATTGATTAACAGAAATTTAACCAATAAAACATTCTATTTTTCCATTTACTTTATTAATAATATTTATTTATGTTACTGTTTATATGAATCATGAGTCTTTCAATAAATTGGAATTGAGTTTGAACAGATCAAGATATCATCGTACTCATTTTGATCTATCATTTTGACTTAAAGTGTTTATATTGAATATTCATATATTCATGAATCTCATGAATAAATGTTAAAACAAAATCTTAACTCAAAGTTTTAATAAGAAATTAGATCACTAAATAAGTCTTAATTATGAACTTAGTAAATATTTTAAGTCTAAAAAAATCCCCAACAACATATTTACCACAAAATTGTATAAATAAAATTAAATTCAATAACATTTACTATTGATTAATACCTTTAATCATTCTAATAATATAAGTGTTTTTTTCATATATCTTTCTTCTTGATGAAGAAATTGAAAATACAAAAAAAATGGAAAAAGCAAAAACAAAACAAATTGAATAGAACAAAAACCAAAACCACATTGAAGTGCAATAACATCACCTATTAACTTACAGAATAGAAATTGTGGTAATAAACTATTTTAATGATGATGAGAAATAAGATTAAGAAAATGATAGAAGGCACATGGAATCACATGATTGTCCATTGGATGATGAAACCCAAGTCATCTTTTGGGACGTAATTTCTAAAGTTGGGCCTCAAAATTGATGACTTGAATGAGACCTCAATAGTAAAACTTGCCTTCAATAATCCATTTTCAACACTAATTCGTTAATACCTTTTATTTTCACTCTACAACTCATTTTATTAATTTTATATTCAATAATTTAATTTATTTTTTAATTAAAAAACTTAAATCAGTATGTTATTATTATTTACGGTTGTTAAATAGTGGTTTCAAAATATCTTTTCCCCTTTTCATAGCATATCAATAATAGTATGCTATTATTGATATTTTTGTACTGAAAGATGGACATTGGAATGAATATGCACAATCTTCGAAACTGTATATTTGTGGTGTTGTGGATCCATTTCCATTATAAACCTGTAAGATGCTTGAGGATACCAGACTCTCTGATGTCATAAATTAAGTACGATTATACATTATAAAAAAAAATATGAGATAAAGTTAATTTTAGAAATTAAAATAATTAATTATTATTTAATTAAATTAAAAATAATTTTATAAATTAAAAAAATTATTGATATCTAAAGTAGTTTTTATTATTAATAAAAAGTTATAAAATAATTTTTAAATTAGTATCTAATCATTACTTACTAAGTTTTAATTATTAATTATTTTATATTTTATATTAGTCTCTATTAATTTTTTAAAAACTAATTTATAATCTAAAATATTAGTAATTAAAATCTTAGTAGTTAATTTAGATATTAATTTAAAAATTATTTTATAAATTTTTATTAATTATATAAATTATTTTATATATTAATAATTTTTTAATTTTTAAAATATTTTTTTTTACAAAAAATTTTTATATCAGATATCATTATAGTACTTAACATCTCAATTAAACTGATACTTCAAGTAACAATAATCATTTGTCAAAAAAATATATTATTAAAAAAATGAAAAATAAAAAAATACAAATATATGAAAAAATTAAACCAAAATTTATGTATTAACAAAATAATATTTAATTTAATCTGTCTAATTATTTTTTATTTAAAGTTAATTATTATTTAATAATTTGTTTATAATGATAAATATGTAATGATGACGATTGGAGATTGTGATGTGATAAGATTTGATATTTCTAGGAATGCTTTTAATAGGACAAAAGTCGACCAAAAAAAGCATTTGATTAAAATATTAACATTGAATAGAGAAATTTGATTAATATCTCCTTTACATTTACAATACTTTAATCTTCCTTGTTAAAGTGTTATAAAGATAAAATATTGACCATTAATTATATAAAAAAAAACTAAAGACATGATTAGGGAGAAACATAAAACAGAAAAGGAAAAAAAACAATTTGATAAATAAATCACAAATAGTAAATATTAGGAATAAAATATGATGAAAATAAAGAAGAAGTTAAATAATATATAAAGAAAATTTAAAAATTTGAGATTAAAAATAATGTTCCAGTATTTTATACAGATTAACTTATTGATATCAGATATTTCAGTTATTGGATAAACTTGTAAACTATAAGGAATATTTATAACGTTTACTAAATGTAAAAGATTTTGAATTTACATATTATAATTTAGTTATATTTAAAATGTTACTGTTGGTGGGTGTGACGGAAGATGGGAAGTTGCAGTGTCCTAGTTGCCCACTTTACGGAACTTGCACCCTTAAAAAACTACATCTAATTACTATCTATGCTTCCTTGTTAAATTAGATTCAGACTTACCAAAACATTGCATACCATAACACACAATGATGCATATATGTACCAAAAAATCACGAGATGCACACATGTAGATCCAAATGCAATGCATTTTCCACTGCCAGGGACAACCAATTAACCATTCAAACTTCCCAACACCTTTCCTAACTTTTCTTACTGTTGTTCTTATGGAGATGAAATTTATAGAACTATTGAAGTCTTCTTCTCCTTCTTTCGGTCGGTCAGGTTGTTGGGTGATGAACTCGGATTCTTCTCGTCCTTTTGCTTCTCCTTCGGCACTCGATCTCGGATGAACACCGGATGGTGGGGTACCTGCGAAGACACTCCGACACTCAAGTTAGTAAAGCGGTTGATCAGTACTCTGGTAGGTGAATAGTAATAAATGACGTACCTTTCTTCTTAGGATGTGTGCTATTTATATTATTCTAATGAACCTACCTTGTTGGGCCTGTTTACCGGAGTGGATATTGCTTAGGGTTGTATTACATAATTCTTAATGACGGATTAACTTCACTGACCTTGGTTTGAGCATTAACAGTAGTATGGGTCGGTCGGGCCGGCCGTGATTCTACTGGTCTCGGCCAAACTTACCTGACTTCGGCTAAGTTTCTTAGGGCTCGGTCGCCTCGACCAAAACTATCGGGACTCGGCCAAAACTATTGGGACTCAGCCAGATTCTCCTGATCTCGGACAACCAGGTGGGTCTTGGTTAGGGAATCCACATGTCGGTCTCGCCCATACCGGTATACCTACTATGTCTACAAATATTTTTACACTACCACATGAAACTAGTATATAATTAAATATAAATCTTATTTTCTAAATCGATTTTATAAAATTGAATTAAATTTAAAATTTATTTCTTAATACAATATCAGAGTTATTTAAAATTTATCTCGATAAAATTTATTAAATTAGTCTTATCAAACTACTAGCTATCAGACCACTTATAAATATATAATTTCATATCCAGTCCAGTCCCCTTCTTAAAATAATATTACAGTTAATTAAAAATTGTTTTAACAAAATTTATTAATATTATCAAACTGTTGAGTTATAAATATATAGTTCCAACCCACCTCTTAATATATATCATAAATTTCTACATGTGAATTTTGTTTATATGTAAATATATATGTTAAAAGTTCAATTTCTAAAAAAGAATAAAAAGTTTGATTTTAACTCTTGTGAATTTTTAAAGTATGGTAAGTGGCTTTTTCCCTCTTTACAAAAGAATTTAAAGTTCAATTTTGACTCTTATAAAAGCTAAAGTAATTCCTTTTTTAAAATAATAAACTTTTAACCTTTTTTCTTAAAGCATGAAACTCGCATAATACATTATGATAACATGAAATATTTTTAAAAAATAATGTATTTCTTAATAAAAATTATCGATATAGACATATTTTTTTAAAATTACATAAATGGATAAATTATGTCTGAAAAATATGATTTCAAAGACCCCTTGTTTTCCAAACGCGACTTCAAATGAAACTGTGTTTTGGTATTATAATTTTTAAAAATTGTATTTTAGATACACAACTTTAATTTTTTATTTTTATGGAAGTCCTACGTACTATCAACTACTTCTTTCAATCTTTCTAGTTATATATATATATATATATATATATATATATATATATTCTCAGAAGCAGTGCTCTTAATATTTTTTTCTTTCAAAATGCACACTTCTCTATTTCTTTATTTCTTTATTTTTTTAAAAATTTTATATGAACATATATATTTCTTAAATTAGTTTTTAATAATTAAATTAATGGATTTTTTTTTTTTTTTTTCATGTTTTTTAAATTTTTACATTATATTTTTTTATTTTTATTTTGAGATATTTATTTTAATAATTTAAATTTAATATTTTTTATATTTTAAAATATTTTTTTTTGAATAATTTGATTAATACATTTTTTAAATCTTATAAATTTTTTATGTCAACATTTTTCTAATTTTGAGATATTTTTTAATAATTTGATTAATGAAGTAAAATTAAAAATTTCTAATTTTGTACCTTTTAATTTTTTTTTGCTTTTTTCAACTCTTTATATAAATATTTCTTATTTAAAGTTTTTCTAAAAAAATTTATTATTAAAATTTATATGTGATTCTTATTTATTATATATATTATATGAATATTTTGAAAAAAATGATAATATTTTATATTTAAGTTTAATTTATTGATGAAATAATTTAAACAAATTTGAAAATAAAAAAGTTATTTATTTGAAAATTATTAAAAGTTGTACACGATTTGACTTTGAAGTGGATTTGACTTTGAAGTGGTTCTAACAAAACATGTGTTTATTATTTTTATCACTATAAGAAAATCATTAAATAGAAACTAAATTTAGAGACAAAAAATAATTTTAGAGACAAAAAATAATTTGGTGGTATAGTGACTAAATTAGAGAGACCATTTTAAAGACAAAAAAAAAAAATTTAGTTTTTAAATTAGTTTTTATTATTGTTAAATGATTTCTAAATTGATATCTAGTTTAACTACGTTTTAACTACCAATTATTTAGATTCTAAATTTGGTAGCAAAATCCTTGATCCCAACCAACTAATTATTTTTTGTCCCTAAATTAATTTATATTTCATGATTTTCCTGACTGTATAGTTTTTTAACGATTTACCCATTTCAATAAGTTTAAATAAAAATTTCACCGTTTTAGTAAAACAATCCTAGCATGAGTAATATGAATGAGATGTGATTAAAAATGTTATAATATAACGCATTTTGAATATTGAAATAAAAAACAATACTTGACAAGATACATTAAAGAAACAAACTTAAATTTCTAAGTATTTATATATTCTCATATAAAAATCTTTAAACTAAAAGAAAGAATCAAACTTAAACTTCTAATTTATACATATACATTATCACCTTTATCCAACTTAACTTTTTTATTAGATATAAAATATTTATAAAATAGAAAAATAATATAATTAATTTAAATAAAGAGTTTATGGTTATTAATTTACAATACAAAATAATACTACACTTTTAGTCTATTCATCCATCATGGTAAGGAGGATTTTGGAAATAATTATTATAAAAATGAATAAATTTACTAGTTAGTGGACCAGCCCAATAAAAAGTTTTTTTTTAATAACTAATTTAATTTCGTTTGTAAATTTTTAAATTGAGTCTAAAAGCATGATAAATGAGTTTTTTTTTTCTTTGCAAGAAGAATGAAAAGTTAAATTTTAACTCAAAATTTGATTTTATTCTTTATGAAACTGAAAGTTGGATTGTAGTACTTAATTCATCATTTCTAATATGGTGATAGTTTTAAAAACATTAATCTAATACTATTTTTCTTTATATTTAAACACATCATTCAATAGTTTTTAATCTGTTGATAGTTTTAGCAATATTTTGTAGTAAATAAGTGAAATGGTTAGTTATGAAGTTAGGGTTTATGGGCTAACATGAGTTATGGGTTCAAGTTTCACCTCAATAATTTTTTTATACAGAACATAACCTTAATAAGTTTGATGAAAAAAAACAATATTTTCTACTCTCCTCAGTACATATTAATGCCAAAATAATTTCTATAAAATAACTGTCATTTAAAAACTATTGTTTTGTCAACTGTATAATTGATGTTATTGCTGTGCTGATATAATTTGGATGAAGAATGAGGAAATGATATTATAGTTGATGAAGCTTAATCTTATAACAGCAGTGACAGAACAAACTACAGGGTAAACAGATTTTCATATTGCTTACATTCAAAGGCCTTTGTTAGCACTTGGAGACCATTGCATTGAAATTTTCAGAGCAAAATTTGGAAACATAAATTTGATTAAACTCAATTGAGAGAGAGAGAGAGAGATATATACAAAATTTGAAGACATCACTTGGGATGCAATTGGATTAAGGAGAATCTCCAGAACAAAATGAATGGAGGAGACCTGATATTATTGCTCCTATCTATCTATGAACTAGGAAACTCAAAATGGCCAATGTTGAATTGGTCAATTTGATGAAACCATTTCTGGTTTTTGAAGAACTAATCAATTAAGAGAAGAAGTTAGAGTGATGAAGTAATGTTCAGTGCATGGAATAGTGAGACCACCCATTGGGTGGTTGAATCCGAATTCTTCTTCAGCCCAATCCAACAAGTCTCTGAACAAAGGGTGGCTTAGGTAAGATATTGGAATCACAAACCTCTTATGGTTCTCTCCAACGTACACTGCCAAGTGCCCTTTTGGAACATCAGCAACAGCAGAAGCCATTTTGATTCTTTGTGAAAGTGTTCTCTGAAGTTTGTGCTTGGCATTGGCTATCCCCACAAATCTGTTACCAGTTTTCATGATGGAGAAGGGTAGATAGGAACCAAAGTGTGAAGATATTAAAGTGATAAAAATGTTTGATGGTAGAATTAGATTAAACTTGGTTGGAATTGGTATCAGAAGAAAAAGCAGAGATGTGTATATATAGGGTGAAGGCATGCACTAACTAAATAGCTTGATAAGTATGATGTGAGGAATGTCTAGAAACATGTCAGGTGAAGGATTTGGGGTATCTTCACATGAGTGTGCCTAATCCAGACCAGAACATGAGGACCCACTAAATTTTGGAGCCAGAAAAAAAAGTGTGGCACCAGTTGAAAGTTGTACACTACTTGCTGATTATTGTTTCATGCTTTGAACGAATAATGCTTTGGCCCTTTTTATTCTAGGCACGTTCTTGACATGAAATGCCAACATGAATTGGAAAATATGTTGAACTGGTCAGACCTATTCAAAAGGGGCTTTGAATTTAGACTGCTGCTCTTTACTGGCATTTTCTTGTCATCACTAGACACCTTCTGTTGTGTTCAACTCATAATAGATAACCCTATCTACTTGCTTCACATAATTTTGGGATTAGGCTAAACTAATCCATCTTTTAATTTGGTCCAAATTGACTTAATCTGATCAATTTAATCTTTTCTTAAAAACCCTCATCCCAAATAGTAGATGCAATGTCAAATCTATATAATGAAATACCATCATCCGATTCTCACCAACCTAATATGTTGGATTAATTCAAGCAGAGAAACTTTATTTCTAAACTAGATCAGACTCAATTCAATGACCCATTGTAGAGTTTGATTTGGTCCTTTGAAAGCAAATGGTAAAGAGAATTAAAATGAAATGATTTTCTTTTTAAAGATCTCACATCCACTTAAAAATTAAGATATTTCGTAGTTTCATAATATATAAGTAATTGTAAACTTTATAAATTAATTTTATGAGATTGAGTTAGGTTTAAAATACACTTATTAATATTATTAATTTATTAATTACTGAATAATCTATATATATAATTTGGTTGATGAATAATTTTTATTAACAGATTTAGTTAATTTTGTATTTGGATAATATATAAGTAGATGTAAATCTCATCTTATAAATTGATTTTATGAGATTGAGTTAAGTTTAAAATTCACTCCTTAATATCATTAATTTATTAACTACCGAATAATCTATATATGTAATTTGGTTGATGAATAATTTTTATTAACAGATTTAGCTAATTTTGTGTGTGGGATATGTTCTTTCAACCATGTTTTTTTTTTTAAAAAATAAAATAAATTTGAGATCTTACTTCATACTAATGAGTGAATAATTCATTTGACTTTAATAATAACTACCTTAAAAATATTCGTATGATTAGTTAATTAAGTAAATTTTACATTAACAATGCATTAAAAATAATCCCTTTATATAAATTATATAAGCATATTAGATTACCGACATCGTTTACAAATATAATGAACAAGTTGAATAATTAATGGGTGAGCACTACGTCATTATTGGAACAAAGCCAAATAAAAGGTTTCAATTATTTGGTAGAAGGTTGGTTCGTGCATTAGACCCGCTACATTTGTTCATTTGCTAAACCAAGGATCACAACTTGTTTTCTACAGTTGCATAAACTGCAACATTTACTTCTCTTTTCTCCTTTTAGTTTACTTTCCTCTTTGTTAGGTTTTTTTACCCGAAAGAAAAACATAAGGTTTACGGGTTATGAATTTTTTTTCGGGAGAAGAAGCAATGAGGGTATTAAGGGAATAAATATCAACTATCTCTGTGTCAACAGTTGTAGTAAGATAGATTATGGAAGCTCTAGTGTCATGGACGAAGTTCGATGTTGCGTGTTAATGGATCGCTTGTCGATATCGTTTTTAAAGTTTTGATTCCATATTAACACAGATGGTGGGAATCCTGAATAATTAGTTTATAAATAAATGAGAGCATTTATTATGAAAGGATGCCAATAATAAGGTCAGATACAGCGGAAATGGAAGCAGGGACTAGTATATATATACCAAGAAGACACAAGCAAAAGTCAGATTATACACTAATTAAAAATACACTTATTCTTGATTACACTGAATGTTCTAGGTTTGAGACCGCCAATACTCTTGTCTGGAACACGAGCATTATCCAAAATGATTGGGCGTAAAACATCTCTAGGTGGTTTTTTAAATTCTTCATCAAATCCTAGGACTCAACCTTGGAGAGGTGATGATTCAACCAATAAATCATGAATATTTTATATAAAAAATTAAGACATCATTTTCAATCTAAAACGTTAAAATTAAATTCATTTTCATTCAATATGTTATTAAACTCATACTTACAATCATAACACTTTTCGAATTTAAAAAAATAACCTAAGATATACACTCCATTACATCAAACACAACTTTCACGGTAGAAGTTTGCATTGTTTGGTGTAAGTAAAGTAGAGTAAAAGGGAAATTAGGTGTGGTAAAGTGCTTGTTATGCAAGTGGATTAGAGCAATAGATTTTGAAGCAGATTAAATAATGGAGATTTGATAAGAGTTATGGGAAATGGATAATGGGTTGGTTAGTTAGATGATGTTCACTTGAATATACTTTTAACCTATTCATTCTCCATTGAATTCATAAAGCATTCCAATAATAGAGGCACTGAAATGAAAACTCAAATCGTCCATGTGATTGCTCAAAAGTTGTTTTCAACACCGCACGTGAAATACTCCCACCACTATTCGACTACTGGACCCGATTTTTGTAAGGCCAAATACTTTAACATTTTATGTAACATTAGTTTACTTATGGTTAACCTTAAATACTATATTAATTGTTTCACCCATAACTATGTTGTATTTGTGAAACACCTCTAATAGCAAAAACATTATCAGGAATGGAAGACAAAATCGACAAGGAACGTGAAAGAAACTTTGTCATTTTATAATTCAATTCGCACTCCTTTTGACCTCACATAATAATCTCAAAAACAAAGTTTTTTTTTTTTTTTTAATCTACCACCAAAACTTCATTTTAGAGTGTGGTTTTTTTGCTATATAATTTTTCTACAAAATAGAAACATGTAGTCAATGAAGTTCTTTAATATTTGTCGAGCTGGCACAAAAGACAACTTCTTCCTGTACCTCTACAAATTTCTTCCTGCACCCCTTCACTTTCAGAAAAGACTGTTTTCCCTTTAAAAAATGACTTTCAAATTGTTCTTTCCGAAATATTTCTGGAGCGTCTTTTCCAGATATATGAATTTTGGATTTATAAATCTGGAAATAAAAAAAAATGTTCCGGAAAAGATGTTCCAAAATGATTTTTTGTCTTCCGAATTTTCTATTCTGAAAATATTCTTCGTTTATGGAACCACTATTTCGAAAACACCTAAAACTGTAAAGGATAATTTCGGTATTTTAAAGAATGCAGGGGTGTAGGAAGAAAAGTGTAGAGGTGCAGGAAAAAACATCCGACACAAAATTAGGCTGGAAAGTATCACGGGCCAGCCCCATTTCTGCATTGGGCCCATTGATATCTATATCCATTTATGCAGGAAATTGCTTCCTGCACCTGCATCCGTTGAATTTATAAAATTGTCCTTCATTATGGAATTGAAAATCCAGAATTAAAAAATACATCAAGGAAAAAAAATCTCGGAATATATTTTTGTGTTGGAAATGAAATTCCATAATAGAATTGGAAAATCAAAATCCTATTTCAGAAAAACCGGAGTAAACTTTTCAGAATCTCTTTATGGAATTTCTAGAACAAGATTTCGGAAACAGAATTTCTAGAACATAAATATGAGGAGGTACAACATATTAAAATTTCCAGCAACATCTCTTTAAGGCAGCTGCGGCATGGTGCAACAAGGGAGGGTATTTTAATCTTTTTCCATTAGTATGAGGAGGTAGTAATCATGGGGTGCACGAAGAAAAAGTCCAAATTCATACACATTCTTTTAACTTCTAAGTGGATATAGATATCTAGGGATTGTGCTATTGCTAACTGAACTAAAATACATTATTTTTCACATGGTGTTCTCAATTTTTTCTTTTTTAATTATGAAATGGTTACCGTTTAAGATGTCCTTAAAAAAAAATGGAACCTCCAGCTTCACTTAATTCTTCATCTTTGATAAAATACATTCTTGATAGTACCATTTGATCCTTCAAGCCTATGTTTCTCACCAGACTGACTCCATTTTGATTACTCTTAATGAATCATTTTTGTATCCAAGAGTTCTAAAACCTTCGGCTTAGCATAGATAGAGATAGTCATGGTTGCAGTCACAAACAAGTCAAGTCCTTAGCATTTTGAAAGCATAAAGTTCTACTTATTCAAGTCTTTTTCAAATCATTCTCTTGATCTGCAATGGTTTCTGTTTGCCTGGTTTTCAAAAATGCAGTGATGTCCCAAAGGGCTATCTATCAGTTTATGTAGCAAAAAACCAATCGAAGTGGTTTGTGATTCCTTTATCATATTTGAACCAACCTTCAATCAAATACCTGCTGATTGAAGTTGAACAAGAATTTGGATTTGACAATAAAATGGACGCAACAACAATCCCTAGTAGAGATGATATCTTCCTAGATGCTTCTAGGTTGAAAAGGTCATTAAAGAGAAGATTGAAATGTACATGATCAATGACTAGTTCAACCTAGTAGAACTCCATGATCAATTTTGTGCATAGACATGGTAAGACATTTGTAAATTTTAACAATCTTGTTTGTTGTCCTTCCTAGAGATTGGGAAAGATTCACTCAGACAGAAACTTAGAAACACAGTTGCACGTTTCCCATTCTGGTTCTGTTTCTTTCATAAACTTTCCCATGATCCCTTTATTTCAAGTTGTTAGGTACATGCTGTCTATTTTCTTTGGCAGATTTGCAGGATCATAGTTTTACTAGTGCATGAATCTGGTGACTGATCACTTCAAGAGTCCTGTGTTGATGATCTTCATGTAGTATTAGTGCTTGCTTCTTTATATTGATATGTTTGAGAACACAGGAATCTACCTTTCTTTTTCTTGAATTTTTAAAATGATTATTCAGATTCATGATCAAAAGCCATCTTTTTGATTGGATAAGTTGGAAAAAATTGCTAATGATCTGAGTGCCATAATGAGAGATACATGAATCTAAATCCTAAAACCTCTGTATTGCATATGTTTACAAGTAACTTTTATTGTATATATCAATATGCATGAAAATAATTCTGGCATAAGTAAATTTTCGGGGAACTTGTGGAGTGTGTGTATTCAAGAAAAAAGTCAAAAAGTCTCACATTAAGAGTTATGTCATATGCATAGACTTGCCCTTACATCCAACCATGATTGTTTACCAATGATGTAAAGTTGTACCTTTTCAGGAGATGCTTCAGGAGTTGTATGTCTCTATGTTCAGCTCAAAAACATACGATGAAATGCAATAGGGCTGCTGTAACGAAAATGTCTATCATCAAGTTTGGCCAATATCTCCAAAAGATTAACTGCATTCAATCCCTACTAAAAGATAATAGGTTGACTGGTGTGTGTCAATTGAAATTTGATAATGATACTTTATCATTTGTACGTATCAGAATAAATTGACATTGGGCAAAAGCAAAAAGTGGTTTTGCAATATCTTGTGTTAACATTCTCATTCAAGTCAAAATTTCCAACTTCAGTTGGATTACACAATACAGCATAACAAAATTCATAATAAAAGAAAGTTCCTTCTCTACAAATTTGGCTCAACCAATCTATCTGAGCTCCATTATAACATGATTTACAGCTCTGTCAAGAGAAGTGAGGTTTAGAAACTCATTCTCCTTTCATGGAAATGTAAGACCACCAGCTGGATTATCATATCCAAACTCTTCTTCTGCTCGACTTACCAATTCTTGAAAATAAGGTTGATCTAAGAAAGATTCTGGAATCAGAAACGGCCTCATCTTATCTCTAACATAGATTGCGAGATGGCCTTTTGGGATTTCAAGTCCCTTGAAGTTGCTTTGGCTGCAGAAAATGATGGCTGTCTAATAATACCTGGTATGAGGAAACCATTGTATTTTTTGCTCTACAAACAAATAATATTCCGAGTATTGTCGAAAGGCTTGTATGAGAAATAAATATTTGAATTGTGATGCTTGAGGATGTACATGAATTGTGTTGCTTGAGCACAAAAAACAGTGTATATATAGTCGCTCATGGATCCTCTGCATCTGCAATCCAATTCCTCCATTAGTGATTTTTTACAGTGCTATGAACAGTTCTATTGAGGGACAAGGGATAACATGTTGTCATCGAGATTTATTCCAAGAATTAGGAAGATAAATGGGAGTGTATACCATACCCCACCTTCTGAGATAATGGCCAACATATTTACCCACTTGAACTTAAATACACCAGCAATGGTGAAATGTAATGCTTGTTCATTCATTGAGCTGTAGCTATTTCATTGCTAGACATGCTTTAGACATCACCCATGTTTCTTTGAAGAAGATATATAAAATATATAAGTGGCAAGAAACAAGCTGTAAACCTTGAGACTTGACCATAGCTGATTGGCAGCTTTGGAACAGCGTTTGGAGATAAGAAGAGAACCAACACTGAATATTTGATCACGAGGCACTATGGACCACATTTTTTATGTACATCAAATTCTAGGCAAACACCGTGTGTAATTTGCATAAATAAAGTTTGTGGCTACTACTGTGTCAACATGATCAGTTAGTTTTCCTTTTTCACATATGCACGTTTTATTTTAAGTGGGGTAATCTGTTCCAGAAGGTGGGACTTGGTTATGTTATCTACTGCAACATGTTGCGTTGAATCAGTAGAAAGTCCTCTAAGACAACATCATATGCTTTGTCTCTCATTTGGTCCCATAACTCCAACTCATAGCCCTCTTTCACCAATAATCCAAGTAGCCTATGGTTTCTTGCATATCCTTTGATCTATGTATATATATTTGTTGCTAAGAGAACTTAGGACCAACACAAATCATTCACACCCTGAAGCATTCAAAGTTCATTTTAAAAGTCTTTTCTTAGACCATTCTCTTCTCCAGTCTCTAACACAATCAATATAGCAATGGGTTTTCGTTTACCTCTCATGAGAAGGACATTATTTGCTGGAAATCACACATCTTCAAAAGCGGTGGATGTACCAAAGGGCTATTTTGCAGTCTATGTTGGAGAGAAAATGAAGCGGTTTGTGATTCCTCTATCATACTTGAACCAACCTTCTTTCCGAGAATTGTTGAGTCAAGCTGAGGAGGAGTTTGGATATAATCATCCCATGGGTGGCCTCACAATTCCTTGCAGCGAAGATGCCTTCCAGCATATAACTTCATGCTTGAATGGGATATAAATCCCACACTTTAGAAGACTGACATAGATTAGGAGAGACATTTTGTACAGTAGAATAGAATTAACTATCAGAATGACAAATTAAGAGTATGCTCTGTCTCTTTTCTTGCATTATATCAATGAATTGCATTTTTCAAATGGCTTCTTCGTGTTTTCTGTCCATTAGTTAAAATGTTAATTTGTCCCTTAAATAAAAAATTACAAATCATGAGTAAGGCTGCTTGATCTAGGAAAAACTACAGTTGGCTGAACTAATAAATTTCAAAGGTGGAATAGAACATGCGATTACTTGTCAGGGAAGTGCAAGAGTATATTTCTTAGGAGTTAGGAAGATATAGAAAGATGATATACTCGGGGAGAATTTAAATTAATTTTTTTATAGACCAAAAATATGTATCTTTTTTTTTTCTTTCAAGAAAATTCATATGAAATCAAGATTTTTGAGGAGCATTGACCCAGATCATACATGAAGTGCCTTCTCTGCCTAGGTAGGTCCACAAGAACAATGGCATTGGGTGGTTTTTACAACAACAAAGGCTAATCCCAGTAGGTGAGAGCAGTTATATGAATCACACAACGCTATTTAGCTACTTGTGTTAAAGGTCAACTATATTTCCACTGCAATTTTAAATTTCTCATGCTAAATAGTGCAATAACATCCAAGTGGAAATGAAAAAAAAATCTCTAGGTGATTTGAGAAACCAAAATATCTATATTTACTAGCCTATAGGATATTTGACCAATCTCTTTAAAGATTTCCTTGTATCCGAGTAAGCTCACAAACTTTGGATTGGTTCTATCAACTGGATAATCATCTAGTCAGAGTAACTGAGCAAATCAATAGAAATCCAATTTTAATTTTGGTATCTTTTAGTTACAAATAACAGTCTACACAACATTTCAAGTCCTGTGTTGTAGGGACTATATAGTGGATGCTCCTTTGCACTATTTTTATTACGTGGAGGGTGAAACAGATATACATATCCCCACTACAGTAGACATTTATTTTACTGCTTTAGTCATCAGAAAGTGGTAGTTTATTAACTTGAAGAACCGAAGTATATGTTTTGAGACTGTCTGGGTCATAAGAAGAAGGCCATTATATTGGTTATGCAATTATTTGCTTATTGGCTGTAAAGTCTCTTTCTGAAGTGCAACCAGGTTGGCATGGATTCTCAATTCTCAAATAATCCCTCACCAAAATCATGTAGGCAATATCATGTGACACCTCATTAGCCCTTGTCTCTCACTAGACCCCATCAAGCATCAAATTCCCCACCAACCATTGAGTTCATCAGAGAACCGATTTCACAGACTCGTATATCTATCTATATATACTCACAATGACATTCTCAAGCAATGCAAGTCAGTCACAAAGTATTCAAACATTTCTTTCACACACAAGCTCTTGCATTCTTTGGTATTGTTCTCTGTGCAATTCATCTAAAAAAACATGGGCTTCCGCTTACCCGGTATTAGAAGATCATCTTTTTCAGTGACCAAAGCAGCTTCCAAGGCTGTGGAGGTCCCCAAAGGCTATCTAGCAGTCTATGTCGGAGAGAAAATGAAGCGGTTTGTGATTCCTATTTCATACTTGAATCAACCTTTATTTCAAGAATTATTGAGCCAAGCTGAGGAAGAATTCGGGTATGACCATCCAATGGGTGGTATCACAATACCTTGCAGGGAAGATGCTTTCTTAGACATCACTTCTCGTTTGAATAGGCTATAAATCATATTGGAGGAGACTGACATAGAATAGTTGAGGCAAAGTGTACAGAAGACAATTTTATTCATTTATTATCCTTCTTTTGTAAGTGGAAAAAACCATCTAAGTGGGGTAATTATTAACAGAAATGTTATATTTCTATTTTGGTCAAGTTTCAATGAATTTTACCTATACACTTTCTCTGCCAAATTTTATTTATATTAACAGCCACTGTTATGTACATTCTCTTAAACGCACTTTTCTTCTCCCTATGCTGTTCTGCTGCTACTGTTGTACAGCTAAAGCAAATATAAGTTTATCCTAACAGACCTGTCGTACAATAGTGCATGATCCATGCCCTTGAGCTTTTTCTTACAATAAATTTGTGATAATGTTGTCCTTTTAGAGGAGGGAGTTGTAGTGAGATGAATCGGAGTTAAAAACTTGAAAAATAAATTTGACAGTGTAAAATATGCACATACATATTTGAGGTGGTGTGGTAACAATAAATCCAATTTGTGTGGATAGATACATCCAGATGCTGTTTTGCTATACTATGTTGTGGATGGAAAACCTAAACTTAAATGGATAACTATTTATTAGATATAACAAGGGCTAATGATTTATTAATTCAATGATCTTGTGTTTGAACTAAATTGATCAGCCTGAATTCACACATTTACCTCACAACAACAAATTACTTGTACAATTAACTAAACACAGGTGTACAATTAGCATCCCAATGCATAATAACTAATAAATATGCATCCCCTAGGCATAAGAACTATAAAAATATGATGATATCTTAAAAGTTTGAGTAGGTAGTACTTAGGAGTGGCTGAATGGTCAACCCTGCACATTTTGGCCAACCCGCCATTGACTAGCCAAAAGTAGGGCGGGTTGGCTCTTAATGTTATTCGGCCTAAAATTAGTAACTCGTTCCGTAGAGGGTGGATTGACGGATTGACATGCTGATCCGCCACTTTTTTATTTTTATTTTTTTAATTATTTTGTTTTAAATCTATTTACTTGGTTGTAGTTATTGATGTCACTTTTTTGGACAATAAAAATGTAAGGAAGAGTAATAAAATTGGATCAAACTTTAATATTATAATAAAAGAAAGTTTAATGTCTAACAAAATAAAGTAACTATTATCAATACTTCAATGAATAAAATGATGTATAAAAATTTAATATAAATAAATTTTTATATAAAACATTGACTACCACCAATATTAATTTCAAAAGCATGAAATTTCTCTTTAAAAGTGTCAAAGATAAAGAAGCTCCGCCTGTTTTTTTTTTTTATCAACAATAACAAATATATACAAATGGACCATTTCAGGGATGATCCAACCCATTTACGCAGAAACAAGGACACCCTAACAACATAACCCCTTCCAGACAACTGCTAATAAAAACTAACCCTGACAAAAAACAAACTTCAACACCAAACTAAAGCGAATAAAGATAGACTAGAGGATCAAGACACCAGTCAGAAAAAGAAAAACAAGCTGGGGATATTTAGAAGAGAACCAAGACCAAACCTTCAATTGAGCAAAATAGAAGATATCGGAATAATAAAAAACTCCACCTTTAAAAATAATTTTATTCCTATGACTTTAAATCTCACTAACCACCGCAATCCAAATATTCGCCATCCCTAATAAGATCGACTCCAGAGCATTACACAACCTGAACTACAGAAAATGAGTGAACATGAATGGGGCAACCAACGAAATGCCTAACTATGTAAATTGACCTTAGTAGCAATCTTATTTTCCAACATCCTTCAAGTGGTAACATGAGCTGAGGGCAAAACCTTAATCCTCCAAAACAAAATTAACCATCCTCGATGAATTTCTTCCTGTACCCCATCATTTTCGAAAAAAAAACTGTTTTACCCCTTTTAAAAATGACTTCCGAATTGTTCTTTCCAGGATATTTCCAGAACATATTTTTCAGAACATATTTTATTAATTTCGGATTTACCAATCTAAAAATCAAAAAAATGTGTTCCAGAAAGGATATTCTGGAATGATTTTTTGTCTTCCAGATTTTCTATTCTAGAAAGACCCTTTGCTTATGAAATTCCTGAAACACTTTTTCTTACGAAACTCTTATTCTGAAATCATCCAAAATTGTGAAAGAATAATTTTATTATTTCAAAGAATATAGGGGTACAAGAAGAAAAATGTAAAGATGCTGTAAGAAACTATCAACTTATTGACTTTTCAAACCCATCTATACGGGTTCACAAGTTCAAAAAAAATTAACTTGCCTTAATAAATGATGGCGGCCCACCGAACCAGTTTTGTCATCCCCTAGTACTAATGTTAGTTAAGGTATCATCACTTAAATAAGTTTACTTGGTTTTTGAAAAATTATATGCTATCCATAAAAATTTAAGAAATTTTGTAAATGAATTTCCATTTAATGATGCAATGTGATACCGTTCATTCTTGATAGAGAAGTTTTACTCATTGAAGTTAAGCTCCTAATAAATTTTTTTCTATTTAAATTTAAAATCTGTCTATTGCTTTAAAATATATTATAAATGCTTGACCAGAAAAAAGTACTATATTTTAAAAATCTGTTCAAATATAGTTTTCAACCTTAATTGTCTTAATTGCAGTTTGGTCGAAACTCCCGTACACTATCTTACCCCGAACAATTACATTGATATTAAAATTAAAATAATGTAACAATAAACGTGTGCAAACAATAACATGTTTATGTTTAGGATCACAAATCATGAACCTCACTAGCAAATGACATCAGAAAGCAGAAACAACCCTGAAGAAGACAACGGAGCTAGGGAATAGATTATTCATTTATAAACCCTAAAAGTGAATTCACACAAATATATGTACAGTTAATTATACTAAACCCTAAAATTGAATTGATTCAAATATTCCCCAAAAATGATAAACTGAGTTTGGTGGATGAATATGAAACCCAGAAAGTGCAAGCTAATGGTAACAGAGTATGCAACGACAAGTAAATGCTTTAAACACAGCGAGTGTGCATATGTTTCAATTCCTCAACATAATCAATGGAAATAATAATTTTGTTCCTAAACACATCTTCCACTTTTGCATGAAAGCAAAGGGAAAAAAATAGAATCTCTACAAAATTGTTTGTTTGAACTAAATACATCATGTGTGTCGGTGTCTGAGAAGTCTTCAAGTGAGAACCGACATGATATTTAAGAAGACATCTTCTCTGCAAGGAATTGTGAGGCCACCCATTGGATGATGATACCCATATTCTTCTTCTGCTTTGCTTAGCAAGTCCTGGAATGAGGGTTGGTTCAAGCATCCAATCGGAATTACGAACCTCTTCTTCTTCTCTCCGACATACACTGCAAGATATCCTTTTGGGACTTCGGCACCCTTTGAAACTGCTTGTCTAGTTCTTCTAGCACCAAGCAAACCAAAACCCATGTTTTCTACTAGATTGTTATAGAATAATCTCCAAGACTAATATGCTAATCAAGTGTTTCAAGTTCGATGCTTTATGACATATTTGAGAGTGGAATGATGGGTATATATATGGCGTTTGTGTGGATCACCTTGCTTCTCAAATTGAATGGTTTAAAGGGTATTTGGGTTTGGTGAGAAACAAGGGATCATGAACCATGTGGTTTTGTCTTGCACGTCTTTGTCAAAAAAGAAGATTTTTTTAGAAGAGTGGTCAATAAAGTTGCTTGAAGTTGAAAGAGAATTGTACAGCAAAGAACCTAATTATTGTTCAAACCATTTAATGCCCTGTTTCTTGTTGTTGAAGACATGTACCAGACATTACTCCTCTTCTCTTCCTCACACGTATGTTTCATTGTTGACAAATATCTGTGCAGGCTATTGGAAACTTATACTCAGTGGTTGCACTTGTACAATGCCATTCATCATGATAACAGCTTGCATGACAAGTCCTTGCCAACCGCACGGAAGGTACTTGAGATTTAACTTTCCATCAGGACCTCACAGTTTACTACGGAACAAGTACAAAGCAACATACAATTTAATTAGAGACTGAGACATTGTTTGTTGCATTGGTATATTCCTTTTATGACATTGTAGTGTATTTGGATAAAGTATTGGAATAATGGAATATACCTTCAGTTTCACTCCAGCAACTTCCAGTAACCTTCAGGGTTAGAAAATCATTATTATTAACTTTTACTTTTACCCCTAACAGTACATACTGCCACATGCCTTCTTAAGATGGATTTTATTCCATGTTTAGTTCAGTTTAAAAGTAAAACAGAAAGATTACAAAGACTTTTGATAAAAGGGTGAAGCCTAAAGCTAAGAAATTATGACATTTCTACATTCTGTCGCCAACTTCTATTAAGCCATTTGTCTTGGCTTTCACTGAATCTTAAACCAATCAACTCTTTCTTTTCAAATTCTATCATCTTTCAATGAAAATGAAAATGGAAATCTCTATAGGTGTTATGTCAAATTGCCAGTTGGAATAAATGTTTTGGCACAATGGGTCATGACAGAAGACAGACACTTAGCTTAATTTAGATTTGACATGTACTTATACAGCTCATAGATTGCGAATCACCATAATTACATTGCTTATGTGACACTGTTGAACGACATATTTTACTAATCCAGTGACATACGTTTATTCGTTTGAAAGTAATCCAGTAACAGATGTCAGGTTTTTATTTTTTAAAATGTGTTATTTCTTGTATCGTTTTGCTTAATTCTACAAGGATCACAAAAGGAATAAGTGAATAAAAATGAAGCATGCATGCCGAGGAAAGAACATAACGATCTAGTATCATTTTAAAAAGATAAAAGGAAATACATGAATGTTACATTAAATATATATCATGAAAAAAATAAAAATGTACAATATTATTTTTCTATAGAGGCTTGGTAGATGACTCTAATTTGTGATGGAGTTCAGAGATTGCAGCAAACTCTGTAAAATTAATCACTTTATTTGCAGTCTTATTTTCTTTTGTGTCTAGAACTGGGGTCAACATTTTGGGATCCATGTCCAAGGTTATCGACAGAACTGCAATATTACATTCAAAACAGCCAAAATCAGGTTTAGCAAACTAATTTATATTTCCTATATAGACCAGTTAAGGGAGGCAGATGCTAGATGGTCGTCAAGTTTGTGCTGTATGGTATTTTAATTCATTCATGTATACAAAAAGTAAGAACAGTACAAATTCAGAATAAATCTTTAGTATGTTTTCATGTAAGTGTCATGAATTTTTTTTACAACATCTAGGATAATACAAAAATGAAAAAAAGAAATGCCTGCTCTACAATGTTTGTCTCAACCAAACACTCTATATGTTACTCTCCTCTAAAGAGCAATATGGGCTATAGCACATTCAAGCGAGAAGCTATATCTAAGAACACATCTTCCTTGCAGGGAATTGTGAGACCTCCCATAGGATGATCAAAGCCGAACTCATCTTCAGCTTGTTTTAACAATTCTTGAAATAAAGGCTGGTTCAAGAATGATATGGGAATCATGAACCTCTTCATTTTTTCTCCAACATAAACTGCAAGATAGCCTTTTGGGACTTCAACAACCTTTCTAGCTGCTTGGCTTGTAAATGATGTCCGTCTTCCAAGTAAGCGAAAACCCATTGTTTTTGCTTCTACACCCAAAGAACTACAGAGTGATCTCAGAGAACTAGTTAAAGTTTGCACTAAATTTGAGCTCTTCTGATTCAGTGTAAGAATGACTTGTGAAGCTTGTATGCACAATGACAGATACACAAGCATATATAGATAGATAACTCAAGCCTTTCTCTCCTGAATTGGGAGGTGAATGTACTATTTGATAGGGCCAAGTAAGAGACAGGGCTCATTAAGGTTGACGTGATATGTCTTGGATAGTCTACCATCAGATTTTACTTGAGATCTAATAAATTCTGCCTATGCTAAAGTCCTTGGATAGGTTACCATCAGACATGTTCTAGACATATTAAAGATTGTGTTCATGGTTTCTATAAGCCAACTGGCAGATATTGATACACTATCTAAAATCTATTTGAGTTATTAAATAACATTATTTAAGACAAGAGATGTACTGCTTTTGATGATTTTACTCTGGAAAATGCTACAAGTACCTTGAGTACCTGGCTTATGGCCGTACAAATGAGTCATCCACTATGTTATGTTGCTCAATAGATAGTTACATGACAGAGTTGTGTGGAAGTAAGGGTAGTTAGTTATAAATAGCCCAGTGTCATAAAAATATAATATATAAGTTTGTCGATTTACTTAATTCTCTGAAGTCTAACTAGATAAAAATGCAGTTGATAAATCCAAACTCAAGTTTGTGAACTTTTCTGAGGTCTTAAAATATGAGAACATTGGAAACCTATTGAGCATAACAAGGTATAATCCCTTATTAGGCTAACAAATATTTTATTCCTGGGTTCTTTAAAGCACTGATTTGTTTTTTAATTTCTTTTTTATTTTAATATTTTTCACTTTAGCCTCTGAGCTTGCTATGATGAGTAAATTTACAAAGCAACTGCAATTTGCCTTCAGCTGCACAACATATAAGCTCTGAAATCTGATAAATACTGTACTGATCAAATTTTGGTAATTATAGTGCTTGGTTTATGGCTAAATCTTTCAGTGAAGGAATAAGAGCAGCTAGCTACAGGTGTATGTAAACTAAACCACAAGTCTAACGAATATGAAATTTGGTTAACTACAGAAGTTATATATCCATAGAAATAGATGGTAACAATTAGGTGAAAAAACCTATATACTAGGTCCACTATTATCTGTTTTGCTTGGTAGTTTGGTAGTGGTGAAATCTTGTTTATGATGGGGGCAATTAATTTTAACTTTACATGAGGGCATAAAAATTAAAAATCTTTATATCCAGTCCTAAATAAACTGATGCTTTTCTCTTTGGCTGAAGCAAAATTCTATTAGCTCTGCTAAGACTGCGAGGCACGTGGGTGGTTTTGGTGTGGAATTCATGCTAAAAATCAAGTTCTAATTGAATTGCAGAAAGAACTGGACATTGTAATTGATAAACAAGAGTACTCTGCAATTGAATTCATTGTCACAACAAAAAATGGGGTAATCTTTACAATTTGAGAAGATGCCTCTTGTACAAAATGTCTACTAATCTATGTCAGTGTCCTACAGTATGAGAGTTATTGTCTATTCAAGCGAGAAGCTATATGTTGGAAGACATCTTCACTGCAAGGAATTGTGAGGCCGCCCATGGGATGATCATATCCAAACTCTTCCTCTGCTTGATTCAATAAGTCTTGAAATGAAGGTTGGTTCAAATATGATATGGGAATCACAAATCGTGTCTGTTTCACTCCAACATACACAGCAAGATAGCCCTTTGGGACTTCTACAGGTTTTGAGGTTGCCTGTGTAGCTGTGACTGATGGCCGTCGAATACCTGGTAAACGGAAACCCATTTTTTCTTCCTGTTTAAATGAAGAAGATCAATATCAAATTTACAGTGAATGAAACCCAAATGTTGAAACTTGAGGATGCCAATGGCTTGTGTTGTTTGTGAAGGGAAATGATACATTATATATAGTTCTAAAGATTCCCTAGAAACTAAAATCACAGAAAAGGACTGTTAAAGGGTGGAGAACATACCCATGAGATATCATGTGGTGCTGTCTTTAATGTCTCTGTCAAGGATAAAGTTGTGTAGAGTGTGTAACCCCACCACACCTTATCAAACAGTGGCAAACATAAAACCTCCACCTCCCACTTCTAACCAAATGAGACGTGCCTAAGTGAAACCAAACGTTTATTAACAAATCAATTGGTATTCCATAATTTCGTAAGCATGCTTTGGAGATGTTTTCTTAAGGTTGATAATGCAGCCTAATGTTGAAGTAAGTAATTTCTGGCTGATGAGTTATAAGGGTAAGGATTGCAAGAGATCATAGACATATGTTTGATATCACACGTCTGTTTTATTTCAAGTGGATTTGCTTCAGAACGTGGGACCCCTTTGATCAACTATAACATGTTGCATTAATCCATGAGAAAGTCCTCCAAGGCAACGCAATATGCCATGTCTCCTTGTTGGTTCCCTAATTCTTATCTCATAGACCTCACCTTCAATAATACACAAGGACAACAATTTCTCACAAATTCTTTCATCTATATATATTCTAGACCGTAAGCATTTAGAACGACAAAAAATCATTCATATCAGAGAGCATTTGAAGTTCACCATCTTGTATCTTTTTACGAGATTTATTCTCAACATTCTATTCCCAAGTCTCAGCAGCACACACAACAATGGGTTTTCGTTTACCTGGTATCAGAAAAACATCATTTGCAGCAAACCAAGTTTCTTCAAAAGTTGCAGATGTGCCAAAGGGCTACCTTGCAGTGTATATTGGAGAGAAGAGGAAGCGGTTCATGATCCCCGTATCGTACTTGAACCAACCTTCATTTCAAGATTTGTTGAGTCAAGCTGAGAAAGAATTTGGTTATGATCATCCAATGGGTGGGCTCACAATTCCTTGTAGAGAAGACGTGTTCCTAGACACTATTTATAGCTTGAATAGGTGTTAGCCCCTTGAAGATGAATTCGACATAGATGTAGACTAAACTTCACAGATTTTTTGTAGCATAGTTTCTTACCTTGAAAATATTCTCCTCAATTTTGTTATCATACTCTGGCAAGTGTAAAAAAATGTTAATTTAAATGAGAAGTTTCCTATGTGAGAAGTTATGTGGTTTTCTTACAAAGTGTTTATATAGGTAAACTAAGCAATTTGTCAAATGAATATGAAATCTCTTCAGCCATGGATGCTATCTATTGAAATTAAAATGGGAACAATGGACCTCCATATTAAATCCACTGTGACCAAGTGGCAATTTGGTGGACTATTGTGTACGACCGGGACCCTGAATTTTAATTTTACAAGTATGATATATAAGAGTTAAAAATATTTTCAGAAATAAATTGAAGCTCCTCTGTTGTCCTAGGAAATTGTAAACCCTTGCTACTCTGAATATTATTTATATTTAAATATAACTTCTAAACGGGTTTTTGTTGAATATTGTGTTTTTTTTTAACTGTATATAGATGCACATAAGTGCACGTGATATTTTATTCTTCTGTTTTAATTATGTTTTAATTTATTGTATTAATATTTCTAAGTAAGTGGTCATAAAATCATTTAAGAGTAGCTACTGCAAGTATTATAAATGTAATTGTTAGCAAAGATAATAATATATATTGCTCTGCTTTATTCTAAAAAAACCAGCAATGGCTTGATGGAGACAATTATCAAATGTGGGCTGTTCGTATGGAGACCTACCTAGAAGATTTGATTTATGGGAAAAGAAGATGAAAAGATAGGATTCGTGGAATGCAAGTGTTGAATCTAATCAGGGAGTTTGAACTGCAGATAATGAAGGAGTCAGAATCCGTAAAAGAGTACTCTGACAGACTTCTAAGCATTGCCAACAAAGTGAGGTTGCTTGGATATGTGTTAAAAGATTCAAGAATTGTGGAAAAACTGCTTGTAACCGTTCCAGAGGGTTTGAAGCCACCATAACAACCCTACATAACACAAAGGACCTATAAAAATTTAATCTTACATAGCTCTTAAATGCTTTACAAGCACAATACAAAGAAGAGCCATGAGACAAGATGGAGCAATAGAAGGAGCCTTACCAGTCAAACATGAAGGTGGCTGGAAAAACAAAGGTAGCAAGATCAAGCAGAACCAACAAGAAAATTGAAAAGTTGCTGCACACAATAACAACAAAAGAAGTAATTACCCTCCTTGTAAGCATTGCAACAAGTCATCCACCGTCTAAGTGCTGGAGAAGACCTGATGCTAAGTGCAACAAGTGCAATCAACTTGGGCATGAAACAGTCATTTGTAGAAACCAAAGTGAGCAACAAGATGTAAACCAAAGGGAGCAACAAGATGTAAACCAAAGGGAGCAACAAAATGTAGATGCTCAAATTGCAAATGAGGAGGAGGATGTACTTTTCGTTGCAACTAGTTTCTCCAGCAATATTTCAAGTGCATCTTAGCTAATTGATAGTACATGCACAAATCACATGACTTATGACAAAACACTTTCCAAGGGGTTGAAGTCTTAAAAAATTTCAAAGGTCAAGATAGGCCATGGGATCACATTTCAGTAAAAGGAATAAGAATCGTTGTTGTAGCAACACATTCAGGTACTAAAACTATTATTGATGTGTTATATGTACCGTTACATTCAAAAGGTGTTTTTTTGAAGATAATCATTGTTTGATAAGGATGTTACAGGACAAGATTTGTTCAAGGTACAAATGAGAGGCAAAAGTTTCTCATTAGATCTGACTGGAAGATGATCCACCAATTAAAGGAAATCGATTACTCTCTGACATACATCATAGATGTAACGGTTGCAGTATGTGAACCTGCGTATCACAAAGAAGTTATCAAAGAACCTGCTGATCACAAAGAAGTTATCAATGATCCAAAGTCGAAAAAGGCAATGGAGGAAGACACTACAAGAAAATCATGAAATAGAAACCAATTTTTAGAGACCAAAATAATTAGTTGCAATAGTAACTAAATTAGAGACCATTTTAGAAACTAAAGAAAAAATTGGTTTCTAAATTAGTTTATATTATTGTTAGGTAGTTTTTAAATTGGTATCTAATTAGCAACTAAGGTTTTAACTACCAATTATTTAGTTTCTAAATTTAGTCTATAAAACCTTGGTTGCTAATTAGATACCAATTTAAAAACTACCTAACAATAAAATAAACTAATTTAGAAACCAATTTTTTCTTTAGTTTCTAAAATGGTCTCTAATTTAGTTACTATTGCAACTAATTATTTTGGTATCTAAAAATTGGTTTCTATTTCATGATTTTCTTGTAGTGAGAGGTGTATATGATTGAGAAGAACAAAACTCGGGAGCTTGTTGACATACCTCGAGATAGAAAGGTACATCAAATGGATGTCAAGTCAACATTCCTAAATGGATTTCTTGGAAGAGGAAATTTCTGTTGAGCAACCTAAAGGTCTCATTGTGGAAGGAAAAGAAGACAAAGTTTATAAGTTGTCTAAAGCTATTTATGGCTTAAAAGAGGTTCCCAGAACATGGTATAACCGAATTGATGATTATCTTAGCAGCCTAGGCTTTGACAAAAGTCTTTTAGAATCTGCACGTTATGGTGTTGAATAGAGATTAAGCAAGGCGAGAATGAAAAAAAAAATTACAAATTTGTTTTCCAAGCCAGTTCCAGTCAACAAGTTTGAGTTCCCAAGACAGAAGATTGAAATTTGCAGTTCAAAAAATCAAGGAGGAGTGTTGGATATGGTGTTTTTTAACTGCATATAAATGCACATAAGTGCACGTGATATTTTATTCTTTTGTTTTAATTATTGAATTAATATTTCTAAGTAATTGATCATAAAATTATTTAAGAGTTAGTTAGTGCCATTACTATAAATATAATTGTTAACAAAGATAATAATATATCTTCCTCTGCTTTATTCTAAAAAAACCAACAGTTTCCATTTCTTGGTCCTGAATGAATAGTTTAATATCTGTTGAGTAGATGTGAACACTTTCTGTAGGTCTACAAAAGCAACTCTTGAGGTTCATTTTATATAGAGTGAATTTGTTGTGATTGTGAAACTTTCTCTTTTAGATAATATACAATACCTTCTCTTTTCCAATTTTGTCTCATAAGTACTCAACTAAAAATTATTTTGCTTTACTCTGATAATCTCCTTCATTGTTAACAATTTAATATATATATTTTAACTATTGCATGAGCCAGATTAGGCATCCTTGTCCAAAGTATTTCTGAAGGTCCAGTATAGTATTGAGAAGTTCCAGAGTTTCAGTTGCCATGTCAATCAACAAAAAGAAGAAGCATGTGATAAAGTGATCAGTAATCCAGAAAGATACTATGGATTAATCAAAATAAAGTATGATGATGGTAACAATAGCTGTATGACAGCTAAAAGAAACGACTTCAAATATTGATAGTTGTATATGTACATTAGCTGTTTGGTATGCAAGAGTTTCTATTTCAAATCAATTAATGGCTGTAGACGACAAAGTCTCAAGTTAAAACCAATGCAATTCTTTGTCATAACAACTTCAACCACTGGCCCTCCTGAGCTGTGATGAATACGGAAAGTACAATGCCAAATATAATTTAATTGGAGATGGTAACATTGTTGAATAGTGAGATCAAGTAATGGTGGAGCTCATAGATGGGGAGAGTCAGCATATATACAAGTCACGTGTGACACAGTGAATGATATAGCTCAATTCTGATAAATTTTATTACTACCAAAGGCATGGAGAAGTCCACCATTACATATTCACAGACAGCGTATGTTGTGTATGATTGAGACCATGAATTTTAATTTTGGGAGTATAGAACTTAAAATCTTTCAAATTCTGTCCCAAGTAAATTGATGTTTCTCTTGGCCGTGGCAAAATACTATTATAGGACTGCCCAGATTATGAAGCAGATGAGTGTCACTCCGTGGATTAAAAAGAACAATAAACTCTTTCTTTCAGGCAAGCAACCTTCTAATTCTGTTCACGGTTCTAATTTCAGGGAGAAGTTAACTTTGTAATTGATTAACAGAAGTACTTTGCAACTGATTTTGTTGTCATTACTCAAAACTGGGTGATAAAAGTTACATATGTTAGAGAATTTGCCTATATATTGTACAAAATGCCTCTACAAATCTATGTCAGTCTCCAAAAGTGTGAGATTTATTGCCCCTTCAAGCAAGAAGTTGTATGTTGGAAGACATCTTCATTGCAAGGAATTGTGAGGCCACCCATGGGATGATCATATCCAAACTCTTCCTCGGCTTGACTCAATAAATCTTGGAAGGAAGGTTGGTTCAAATAAGAAATTGGAATCACAAACCGCTTCTGTTTCTCTCCAACATACTCTGCAAGATATCCCTTCGGGACTTCTACAGAATTTGAAGCTGCTTGCCTAGCTGTGGATGATGCCGGTCGAATAGCAAGTAAACGGAAACCCATTTTTGTGCTTTTTATGAGAAGAAAGAAGAACAATATGAGATTTGGAAAGAATGGAGCAAAAAATTGATACTTGAGAATGCTATAAAGATAATGTATATATAGTTTTAAAGACTCCCTAGAAACTGAATTTGAAGGAAAAAACTGTTAAAAGATGGATGGCATACACATGAGATACCATGTGGTTCTGTCTTCAATGCCTCTATTAAGGATAAAGTTGTGTAGACATGGGTAACCCCACCACCTTATCAAACAAATGAGACGTGCCTAAGTGATATTAAACGTTTATTCATGCATTAATTGGTATTTCATAAGTAAACATGTTTGGGACATGTTCTCTTCAGGTTGATAATGCAACCTAATGTTGAAGTACAATATAGATGGCAAGAGATCTACGGATAGCAAGAGATCTTAGACCATTATGTTTTAGAAGTTTAGATCAGATATCAGTTTTATTTGAAGTTGATTCCCTTCTGAAGGTGGGACCCGTATATCCACTATAACGTGTCACATTCATCCTTGAGAAAGTCCTACAAGGCAACACCATATGCCACTGTCTCACTGTTGGTCCCGTGAATCATATCTTATTGCTCTTTCCCTCAATTATTTATGTGGACAACAATTACACACAATTCTTTCATCTCTATATATATCTTCAACTCCACAAACCTTTAGCACAACAAAATCATTCACTTTCCAAAGCTTTTGAAGTTCATAAACTTGCATCTTACAGAATCATTTTTCATAACTTTTTTTCCGAAGTCTCAACACATACAACAATGGGGTTTCGTTTACCTGGTATGAGAAAGACATCATTTGGTACAAACCAAACATCTTCGAAGGGCTTGGATGTGGCAAAGGGCTACCTTGCCGTCTATGTAGGAGAGAGACTGAAGCGGTTTGTAATCCCTGTATCATTCTTGAACCAACCTTCATTTCAAGATTTGTTGAGTCAAGTGGTGGAAGAATTTGGATATGATCACCCAATGGGTGGTCTCACAATTCCTTGTGGAGAAGATGTGTTCTTGGATATCACTTCTCGCTTGATGAGGTGCTAATCCGTGAAGATGAGACTAGTGTAAATGTATAGACACAATTTTTGTAGCATAGTTTCTTACCTTTGAAAATATTCTGTCCATTTTTATTATCTTTCTTGAGACAGTATACAAATTTTATGAGAAATTTCCTACATGAAGAGTTTTCTCACATATTTTCTTCATCTATCATTCTGGTCTGCATAGTTCTCGAATAAGAAATTAGCTAGTTGTCGCTAACCAAATAATTCTTAGTGTACCAGATTTAAATTCAGCTATTATCTCTAAATTTATAACTAAGTTCAATAAAACTACGTTAGGAGAAAGGAAAAGAAGATAAGTTTCAAACAAAATAACCGATTCAATGGAGAAACAAAGAGAAAAAGTCATTGAAATAATAAATATTTGTCAACCTATTACGTATGAGGGAGGACCCAATTCTTTACAATAAGCAATTCTTCATTTATGTGAGTCAAGCAGCAATACATTCTTGGCATGATTTATGTTAGTTGGTTTTACGGCATAACCTGGTAGTGACAAGTTCTCCATTAATTGAATATTCTTCAAATCTTGAACTATTTAAAGATATTTCCATCTTTTTTTTTTGGATGAAAATAGAAATTAAGCATCTTAGTCCTGGAATGGGGATTGTTGCTCCAGTTTGAAATTTGGGATCTCAAAATGATGCAAAGACGAGCAATTGCCCTGTTTTTTTTTGTTGGGTATAAATGAAAATGGAATAAAAAGTGAGGTTTTGCCCCAATGAGAATTTAAGGGGGTGGAATCACATGGTGATGGATGAGATGAAGTAATTTCTCCCTGTTTTCCTTCTTCTGTGATGTTTGTTTAACAATTAAAACAACCAAAATAGATAATCTCATCCTCTTACAAAATGGAAATTATGCTCATAGAATCTATATATAAATAAACGAAACCTTCAATCAAATGCATATGAAATTTCTATAACGAGGGATGTTATCCATCGAATTGAAAAACAGCAAAACTTCTTTTTTCAAGTCCATTATAACTGTCTTGGCACGTGCAAAATCTCATGAACGGGACCATCAATTTTTGATTTTAAATGTGTATAAAATACTTAAAAACCTTTCAAACACGTTCTAAAGAAATTTATGCTTCTCCTCGGCCCTAACAAAATACTAATATCTCTGCCCCCTCTCTGCCTTGTCTTCATTGTGAAGCACTACTTCGTTTTATCATGAAATTTACCAGAATAATCGAGTTCTTTTACTGTTGCAACCATTCTAATTGTACGGAGAAGTAAAACTTGAAATGGATAAATAGATAGAAAATTAGCATTTGAATTCATCACCAATACTCAAAATTTGGTAATAATAGTTACAAGTTCAAGAAGATGTCTATTGTACAAAATGTCTCTAATAATCTATGTCAGTCTTCTAAAGTGAGATCTATTGTCTCTTGAAGCAAGAAATTGTATGTTGGAAGACATCTTCGCTGCAAGGAATTGTGAGGCCACCCATGGGATG